>VAOX01018665.1_pt1 | contig 20876 bp, 20 predicted proteins | sample 3393891 | NCBI WGS metagenome assembly VAOX01 (sample SAMN08290429, study PRJNA428436) | hydrothermal vent metagenome | isolation source: Deep-sea hydrothermal vent chimney | place: Indian Ocean: Southwest Indian Ridge | depth 2822 m m | reverse complement strand
TATCCATGACCGCCATATCCGTGACCGCCGTATCCATGACCGCCCCCGGCTATTGCAGAGGTACTTACACCAACAGCGGCTACCATTAGTAACACGGCACCTACTATGCTTTTGATTTTCATCACACCCCTCCTATTATAAGCCTATTTATTGCGTAAAAAACATACGATTCTTTAATCAGTACCCCTATAATATACGTTGATACATGAACCTACACTGAACCAGGGACATACACAAAGCAAAATGATTGGAGTAAGATTAAGAAATGGATGAAGAAGAGTTTAAAAGTGTCTATAAATCAGTAAATAGCCAAAAATGTGTCTTTGAAAAGGCTGCGCTTACGCGACGTTATTCATGCTCCAAATTAATTCGACGAAATATTGGAGAAAGAGAGGCTGCTGGCTGCAGTGACTCCCAATCATGTAAACTATGCCTCGAGGTATTAACTAAAATTCGAGAAAAATGTAGTTTCGCACTGCAATCTACGGGCACTGGCAAAACCTCTCTTCCTCATGCCAAAGAAGTCAAAGCGCAATGTGGAGGCTTATCTGGCCTGGAATTACTGGCCCAAGCTAACCAGGATGAGGCAGGTCAAGACTTAATACAATCCTCATGCAGAAATCAGGATCTCAATGCACTATTACCTAACGTACAAGATATTGAACATACTATAACGCTTAGCCTTAAAAAGTACTCCAGCCTTGATGCACTTCCCTGGCCGACGATTGTTCAAGCGGTATCACAATTTAGCGGGCGCAAAAAACGACGTAGCCGTGTTTGACTCAGTAGCAGCGCTTAAATCAACAATCAAACCTGGTGTACATAACAAATGGCATACTGGTACTCAGCGACAGATAAGATCAAAAACCGAAACGCTTCACGACCTCTTTAAGTGCTAATATTTGCCGACCCAGATCTTCACTTGCCGACTTGGTTTGCTGAGACCCAGCGGCAGTCTCTTCAGTCGCATCACTGATCTTGATCATATCGACATTAATTTGCACAGCGACCTGACTCTGCTGTGTGACTGCCGAGGACACCTGTCTATTAAGATCACGTAGAGTCGAAATTGTTCCCGCAAGCTCTCCTAAAGCCATTGCCGTCATTTCAACATGCTCTTCACATGAAGTCCCAGCTTCAAAAACACCTTGCATAACGGTGGAAACGTCATTCGATTTAGACTGCAGTTTTTCAATCATTGATTGAATTTCATCAGTTGAACTTTGCGTGCGACTGGCTAATGTTCGAACCTCATCAGCCACTACTGCAAATCCTCTACCCTGCTCTCCTGCGCGAGCTGCTTCAATCGCAGCATTTAGTGCTAATAAATTAGTTTGTTCAGCTATTCCCCGAATGACCTCCAGTACCCGTCCAATATTATCGCTATCGGTGTGCATGTCATTGACGACAACAGTGGCGTCTTTCACTTTGCTAATTAACTGTGCCATACCACCCAGTGCGTTAGTCGCTACAAACGCACCTTCATTGGCTTCTTTAGCAGCATCCGCGGTCACCTGCTCGGTCTGCTCTCCGTTGGCAGCGACTTCTTTTGCCGTTGATGTCATTTCCTGCATAGCAATAACCACCTGATTGGTGGTCATTTGCTGGCTCTGCAAACAACGCTCTGTTTCATCGCTAACAACCCCGACTCGCGAGGCGTCTTCGGCTAAACGAGTCGTCGCCTCACCCACAAGCCCAATATTATATTCCATATCATCTGCTAATTTATTTAGGGCTTTGCCGACATCACCAAATAAACTGCTATCAAGAAGTTCACAACGTTGTGACATATCATCAGCTAAAATGGCAGTCGCCATTACATGTAGACTATTAAGCTTTGTGTGTAATATATATTTCACAACTAAATAACTCACAAGCCCCACACCAAGCCCAAGCCCACCACTCCAAACCAGAGAGTGGTTTTCTCCATAATAATAATTAGCAATCAACGCAATCACTGCCACACTGACTCCCCCTAATACCATAAGGGAAAATAGTAGTGTGTTTAATAAACTTCCAGCTGATACTCGATTGACATCATTTGTCTTATTCATTGATTAATCCTGAATTTCTAACTCTATCACAGTCACTCATTAGCCTTTTATTACACGGAAACTCAATATTACTAGTCGGCCAATCGCAAAGATTCTTGACAACACAACCCTACTTTTCAGCTTGGTTTCTCGGTTTAGGTAAACTGCCCTTTCATCAAGCCTGCAACCACCCTCATTTGTTATTTGCACTATATAGTCATCTTAAATTTGATTTTCACCCGTTCTACTACTCACTTTTATCTACACACTACCGACCCTTTAATGGAGTAAATGGCATGAAACCTGTAAAGAATCTCCTGTGTTTGCCGAAACAGACATCAGGGCTTTTGTGAATACACTTTTTACTTCAGGAGTAATTTGTAAAATGAAAATTAGAACACTTTCTGGCTGGATTTGTACCGCAGTGGTATTGATGGGATCTATTCCAGCATGGTCAGACGTCACTATGGGCGTTTTCCCTCGTCGACCAGTAGCAGTTACTTATAAGGCATTCAAGCCACTTGCGGATCAACTGTCAAAAGCACTAGGCGAAAAAGTGATTCTCATCATTCCCAAAAATTTTAAAGCTTTTTGGGCAGGCGTAAAGGCTAAGCGCTTCGATCTCGTACATTACAATCAATATCATTATATCAAAAGCCATAAAGCCTTTGGCTATAAAGTAATAACAGTTAATGAAGAGCGCGGCTCGAAAACGATCCGTGGTCAGATCAGTGTACGCAAAGACAGCGGCATTAAAACAATAGCTGATTTAAAGGGTAAAACGATACTTTTTGGAGGAGGCCCAAAAGCAATGGGAAGTTACATTGCGCCCACCGCAGTACTAAAAAAAGCCGGGTTAGTGGCAGGCAAGGACTATCAAGTACGTTTTGCCAAGAACCCACCGAGCGCCTTAATAGGCACTTATAATAAAGCCTCTGATGCGGCTGGTAGCGGCGATATCATCCTCCACGTGAAAAGTGTTAGTTCAAAAATCGACGTGTCACAGATGCGGGCACTTGCCGTGAGTGAACCTTTTATTCATTTAGCTTGGGCAGTTAAAGAGACACTTTCAGCAGACAAAGCCGCAAAAATCATTGCCTTAATGACTTCACTTAAAAATAGCCCTAAGGGGAAAGCTATTCTAAAAGCAGCCTATGTTACCGGATTTCATAAGGCTAAGGATGCTGACTTTTCCAAGGTACGGGAAATTGCAAAATTCGCGTTAGGCGAGGATCTGTAATTAGACTGGTATAGATTAATACTAAATCACCCTTTACCTGTTAATTAGCAGGTAAAGGAAATTTAAAAACCAAATAATAACGACTAGTCAAAGAATATCGTCTGACAGGATCAATCATCAGGTTGGACAGAGGTCATAATGAGTTTTTTCAAAAATGTAAATTTATCCATGAAGTTTATCCCACCCGTTTTAATTGGCGTACTGTTAAGCATGGGCTTGGGCGGTTACATGGTTATCTCAAAAGTCATTGATGGCAGCTCGCAACAAAATTCGATTGCAGCAAAAGCGGCGAAAGTTGAGCAGAATCATACACGAACTGCATTATTTAAGGCTCTCGACTCCAAAGCTAAAAGTGTTGGCAATTTTATTGCAAAGGTCTCACCTGATTTAATTCTCTCTTACGACTTTACCAGCCTGCAAGCTTTTCAGGTAGAAGCTACCAAGGATTCAGATATTGTTTATGTGGGTTATCTCAAACCTAATGGCAAACAAATGGTGGCGTATAAAAAACCGAAAGACACGACTCATATTCTGGAACAAAAATTCACGATAGTGAATGGTAAAGACATTCTCGGCTACGTTGTCCTTGGCATGTCAAGAATATCCATTGATCAAGGAATAACTGCCGCTGTAAAACGTACCACCAAAGCCATTTCTAACATTAAAAAAACTTCTGACGATACGATGGATGCCTTGGCTAATATCATAGTCATTACCGGCATACTCATTATTTCCGTTGTTACCGGACTGTTAGTAATGCTATTCCGGTCGAAAGTCGTTAAACCTTTACGGGAGACCACGGATCTTATAGCCGTTCTCGCACAAGGCGATGGTGATCTGACCGTACGTTTACCCGTCACCAATCAAGATGAGATTGGGCAATTACGTATAGAAGTTAATACCTTTATCGCTAGTTTGCATCAAATGATCGGTGATATCGCCGAAGATGCACACGAGCTGACCAAAGCATCAAAAGTTCTCACCACCGCCAGTGTAGACTTATTATGTAATTCAGAATCGCAGTCTACACAAACCAATCTGGTCGCCACCGCAATGAACGAGATGACCGCCACAGTACAAGAAGTCGCTCGTAATGTTAGCGAAGCGGCTGAAGCCGCTGCTCTGGGACAAAAAGAAGCTGACATAGGCGCTAGCGTGGTCAGTAGTACAGTCACTAGTATTCATCATTTGTCCAAACAGGTTCAGTCTGCGGCTGAAGTTATTTTAGTACTTTCCGAACGCAGCGAAAAAATAGGTAACGTTCTTGATGTTATTACTGGCATTGCGGAACAAACTAACCTACTCGCGCTAAATGCTGCAATTGAGGCGGCACGTGCAGGCGACCAGGGACGCGGGTTTGCTGTAGTGGCAGATGAAGTACGTACACTAGCGTCACGAACACATGAATCGACATTGGAAATTCGAGAAGTAATAGAACAAGTTCAAAGTGGAACAAAAAATGCTGTGAGCGTCATGGAATTAGGTCAAAAAGCAGCAGGAGAATGTGTTGAACAAGCTGAAAAAGCAGGAGCTTCATTGGAATCACTAAATGATGTGGTGCAAACGATCAATAGAATGACCATTCAAATTGCCAGTGCGGCTGAACAACAAAGCGCGACTGCCGATGAAATTAACGCTAATATTGAAAAAATTTACACCATTAGCGAAAGCACTACTAAAAGTTCTAAAGAAACGGCGAATAGCGCAGCCGAGCTCTCTGGATTGGCACTAAGATTAAATAAACTGGTAGGTAAGTTTGAAATTTGAACGGGAAATTAATTAGATCTTATATTTTTGAATACCAGGTATCAAGATATCGGGAATAATATTGACGATAACGCCAATATTATTCCCGACACTTGAAGAAAACGACTAGCTGTTTTTCTTAATCAAGAAAAAGAATTTACCGCCATCTTCTTTTGACTCAAGTAAATCATTTCCAGTTTGCTTTGAGAAAGCCTCAAAGTCTTTTACAGAACCTGGATCAGTCGCGATGATATGCAATACCTGTCCGGTGTCCATGCTTGCCAGTGATTTCTTAGCCCGCAAAATTGGTAATGGACAGTTCAAACCAGTCGCATCAAGTTCTATATCAAAATTAGCCATTATAAACATCCTCTCGGTTTCAATTACCTGGTAATTATTTTTTATACACGGTGGATTCTACACCATATCCTTGCCTGATATAATACCCAGTCCGCGCTTAATAGTGCAACGAAATTTAACTAATGGCGGCAATAATGCAAGCCTAAACCGCACATTGACACTACTTTACTTAGTTAACATCAAGCTACACTCCAATTACAACAAAAACTACTTCATTATACCTTTCAGTTCAAGTGGTTATTAACTAGACGCAGGCCTGCAAACTACCTTCAGATGGTGCAACAATTTCATGCCCCTGCCTGTTCCAATCCATAATTCCGCCTCCGAGGTTAATCACATCAGTGAACCCTTGCTGCTGCATAAAAGCACAAACCTGAGCGGAACGAATACCACTGCGGCAGTAAACTACTATCGTTTCTTCACGCTCATAGCGATCAAGCTCATTCGCAATAGTCGCCATTGGCTGCACCACTCCCGCAGGGATCATGCCCTCTTTCATTTCAGCATGTGAACGAATGTCTATTAACTGGAACTTTTCGCCGCTCTGCTTCCACTCTGCAAGCGTGGTAACAGAAATTTCTTTAATATTCATAAGCACGAGTACCTTATATAGGGTGGGCCTGTAAATCATGTAAATAAACAAATATTGAACGAAAAGGTACCATATATTAGTATTTTGTAATATTAATATTTTTTTGGGTAATCATTTATATTCTCTATTACCGTTAAGAAAAGCTCAAGAATAACAATAGTTCATGGTTTTGCATTTTTTTAATGGAACTCTTGAAGATTCTTGGTAGTCTAGACCTTCACTGAAACCAATTTATATGGAAGATTTCTCTCTTGAATAAAGTGCTTGTACTGTTATTTACCCTATCTAATATCTTTTCCACTGCTCAAGCAGCACAGGACTTACCTGATTTTGGTGATCCTGCAGACGCATCAATATCACCGCAAAAATTAGAGGCCATTGGCAAACGATTAATAAAATATATGCGCCAGAAGAATTTATTAGTAAAAGACCCTCTTGTTAATAAATATATCATTGAGCTTGGGTACAAACTCGTCGCCTTTAGCGATCAGGCCGATAAGAAGTTTAATTTTTTTATCGTTAATGACAACAATATAAATGCCTTTGCGGCTCCTGGCCGCTACATAGGCGTCAATAGAGGGCTTATTTTAGTAGCACGTTCCGAGAGTGAACTTGCAGCAGTAATGGCACATGAGGTCGCGCATGTTACCCAACATCATTTACCCCGAATGTTTGCTGCCAACAAGCGTCGCGGTCTAATTTCTACCATCGCACTGCTTGCTGTTCTTGCGGCCGGCGGGGGAAATCGAGAATTACAAAAAGCTGGAATAGTTGCCTCAGTGGTCGCTCGTGCGCAACTGGGTTTAAACTTTACACGTAGCAATGAATCTGAAGCTGATCACGTAGGAATTGGCATACTGGCGGCGGCCGGGTTTAATCCTTTAAGTATGGCCGTATTTTTTGAGCGCTTACAAAAGGAAGGAAGCCTTTATGGCAGCAGAACGCCGGAATTCTTACGCACCCACCCTGTCTCCAGTCGAAGGATTTCCGATGCACGTTTACGTCTAAACTCTTTACCAAAATCAAGAGCCAAAGAAAATCTCAATTTTTCACTCATGAAAATACGGCTCGCTGCCCTTTCTGCACGCTATCCGTCTCGTTTTGCGATTAAAATTAAAAAGAATCTAAGAGCGGGATATCGAAAAAATAGCAAGGCGACTCGCTATGGCCTGGTTCTGGCTTATACAAGAGCAGGACAGTATACAAAAGCCAAAACATTACTCAACACACTAAGTCGTAATGACCCTACTCGACTCGCTTACATCATCGCTGAAGCAGATATAGCGTTAAAGCAAAAAAGTCTGCGCCGAATCAAAGCAGTGTTCGCAAATGCGACTGCGCTTTATCCTAATAATCCTGTGGTAGCCCACTATCATACTTATAGTCTATTACAACTGGGCCGAAGTCGTGAAGCACTGGCAGTGATACGAAAATTTAGCTCAAAGAGTACGAACACAATGACTGCAGAACTGCATAACTTATATGCCCGAGCTGCAGGTAAAGCGGGAAGACGTGGTGAAGCCTACCAACAACGCGCTGAATATTTTTATCTCAACGGTTATTTGCGTACAGCCATTCGTCAACTCACTCGTGCAAGCCAACAAAAAGGGCTAGACTTTTATTTAAGCTCCAGAATTGCTTCACGCTTACGAGAATTTAAATCAGAGGCGAAGCTGCATAAAGCAAGTGGTCACTAAATGAATCAACATATCCTGTTTGACTCATTCACTATCGTACGGTCACTGATCTTTCTATTTTATTAAATGGCAAAAACATACGCTTGCGCCGAGCTTATCTATAATATTTTTTGGCCATCAAAATCATCGATCTTAATTAGAAACTTCTAAACAACGAATATTACTTGTCATTAATTACTTGATCTGATATTAAAAAGTCCCTGTTTTACTTGTTTTCACGTCTAAATAATCGACATTTACATAAGTATATTAGCCTCTATTAATGTCGCATGCATTAGCTGTTATTATTTCTTGCCATTCTCCTTTGATTCAGTATGCTAGACGGAATCTGCTATTTTTAGCAGTGAATTTATTTTTTATCCATAGTGGATACTTAGAATCTAAACGTAATGGTTTAATGTACTTTCATTGAACCACCTATATTTAGACAAATAAGATAACGAGGAGGGTAATATGCGGAAAACCGCAAAATTGGTTGCAACGGCGGCTTCTGTTGTGACATTACTTGGCACTCTTGTTCTAGCTCCGGTTTCGGTCACTGTTGCTGGTGCCGTAGAAGAAGGCAAGAAGCTTGCGTTTAATAAAAAGAAAGGCAATTGCCTGGCTTGTCATAAAATTACCGGGGGGAAATTGGCTGGAAATATTGGGCCACCATTGTTCGGTATGAAACGACTAACCAAAAAGCAGCTTAAGGCTCAGATTTGGGATGCTACAAAGAAAAATCCTAATACTACTATGCCGCCATTCGGCAAGCATAAGATTCTGAGTGAGAGTGATATCGACAAGATTGTTGAATTTGTTTACACACTCTAAATCTTATACTTTAAATCAACGGCTTTGAATTTATATTCTTATTAGGAGTTAAATAAAAATGAAACGTAGAACTCTGTTGAAAGGCACGCTAGGCGCAAGCCTTGCAGGTGTTGCTGCAAGTGCAGGTTTACTTGCACCACAAGCATTACTGGCAGCGTGGCCAAAATCCGCTTTCAACGCAAAAAAAATAGATGCGGCAATAAAAGGACTATTTAAAGATTCTTCAATGTCCAACAGTAAGGCAATTAAAATTACTGCTCCGCCAATCGCGGAAAATGGCGCTGAAGTAGGTGTTACAATTTCAACTACTTTGCCCGGCGTAGACTCTATGTCCATCCTGGTCCAAAAGAATAACTCACCACTCGCAGCATCATTTGGTCTTGGTGCCGGCACTAACCCGTTTGTACGTACCCGTATCAAAATTGCAAAAACATCTAATGTTGTTGCTGTTGTTCGCTCTGGTGGCAAGTTATTCACTACCAAGCGTGAAGTGAAGGTAACTATTGGTGGCTGTGGCGGATAAGCCGGTAGTCTAACTAAAACAAACGATATTCATATTTTTTAAGAGGTGAGTAATGGCTGGTAAACATAGAGCTAGAGCTACAAATAAGGGTGGAGTGACAACGGTCAAAGCGATCATCAGTCACCCCATGGAAACAGGCTTGCGCAAGAATAAAGCTACTGGTAAGAAAATCCCTGCGCATTTCATTCAAGAACTAACTGTCAATCATAATGGCAAAAAAGTTCTTTCAGCATTATTTGGGCCCGCGGTATCCAAAAACCCTTTGTTGCACTTTACTTTTAAAGGCGGCAAATCAGGTGACAAGATTGATATCAGCTGGAGTGACAACAAGGACATGAAAGACTCGCTTACCACTGCGATTCGTTAAATGTTCTGTTCAACCAGATATATCAGGAGTCAATCGATGAAAAAAACAATAGTAGCATTATGTGCTCTGGCAATGCTTGGGGGATCGGCTGCAGTCGCAGCTTCGCCAGCAAGTGACCTGAGTGCTTTGCGTGCATACTTCAAGAAACGTTTTCCAAGTGTAAAATTCAGTGCTTACAAAGACGGTATTTATGCGCTGGATGCTGATAGAAAAGCGGCCTGGAAAGACTTTATCGACTTTGGTGCACCGTATGAAGATGGCGTTGCAGCAGGTAAAAAACTTTTCAATAAGCGATTCAAGAATGGAAAATCTCTTGCTCGTTGCTTCAAACGCGGTGGTAAAGGCATACGCCAAAGCTTCCCGTACTTTGATAAACGCAAAGGCAAGGTTGTAACACTTGAAGCTGCCATTAATGAGTGCCTTGTTAAAAACAAGGAAAAGAAACTTAAATGGAAGAAAGGTAAAATGGCAGGCATCTCAGCCTACATGGCCTCAACTTCTAAGGGCAAAAAGATATCTATAAAGATCTCTTCTGACCCTCGCTCACTAGCAATTTATGAGAGAGGCAAGCGCCATTTCTATGCCAAGCGCGGACAACTTAACTTTTCTTGTGCAGATTGCCATGTTTATAACTCAGGTAAAATGATTCGAGCTAACTTGTTAAGCCCTGTAATCGGTCAAACAAGTCACTTTCCAGTATGGCGTAAAAAGTGGGCTAAAAAATCGGAAGCTAAAGGTAAAACTGGCGTATTCCGTGGTTTTGGTACACTGCACCGTCGTTATGGTGGTTGTAACAAGCAGGTTCGAGCCAAGCCTTTCAAAGCTCAGTCTGCAGAATACACTGCGCTTGAATACTTCCATCAGTACATGAGCAACGGCATTAGCATTAACGCGCCAGGCTTACGTCAGTAAAGAAGTAGTAGTAAGTTAGTACTTAGCAAGAAGCCCGGCTACTGCCGGGCTTTTTTAATGATACCAATTAAGTGCTGAAACGGCAGTGTCGTTGTTAAAGTACACTCGGCGACAGGGTCAGCCCCATTGAACTCTTCTAATCTTTATTACGGATTTTCATCAACTCGCGACGTTGACGTTTATCGGGTTTTCGTTTGGGGGATTCAAGGTGTTGGCGGGAAATTTTATTAAGCTCATTCAACCTTTCGCGTCTTTCGATACTGTCAGCGGTCTCTGTATACATCAGAACAGCCACTTTAGCTGAGCCACGCTTACCTTCTAGCAAAAAAACATCAACGACTAGTTCATGCAAGCCTTTAGTAATTTTTAGCTGGTCACCTACTTTCAACATAAACGATGACTTAACGCGATTCCCATTAACATGCACTTTCCCGCCATTAACTTCCTTACTGGCCAATGCACGAGTTTTAAAAAAACGTGCACACCACAACCAGCGATCCACTCTTAGTTTATCTAGCGAGGCCATATCAGTCTTTGTGCAGCTCATTCAAAAATAATAAAGGAAAGTATACGTTAATTGCCGCAATTCAGTGACAAAATATTGAGGGAGTGTGGGATATAATACGCTATCTGAAATATTGAGCTTAATCTTTTTTCATTAATTCTTCTGAAGTAACCTCTTCATTACGTCTCTCATTAAAAATAGTCAGTCCGTCATTTTTAGTGATATGGACTTCACCTTCAAAAATGGCATCATCAGCAATAGCAACTACAGCACCAATTATATTTCCGCTAACTTTTGCTGTAGAAGTTAGTTCAATTCTATTTCTGGCAATAATATCCCCGTCAACCGTACCAGAGACAATCATATCATTCGCCAGTATTTGGCCACGCCAATAACCGGTTGACTGTAGAATCAAGGTACCTCGAATATCACTTTCTCCGTCAACCGAACCATAAATAACATAATCACCTTCGCCAGAGAGCTTTCCCTTAAACTGAGAAGCTGCACCGAGAACGGTTGAAAAATTGGGTTGGAGGTCTGATACTCTACGTTTATTTTCGAGGTGTTCTTTTTCTACACTCATTAATCTACCTATGAAAATCGTATAGTAATAAGCGAGTCTAAATATAACATACGAGTAACTACAAACGACTTGACTTAATACTGTTAGATTCCGTAATTCATTGATTTATCGAGCCAAAATACGGTACTTATTTACTTACTATGCATACAATATAGTACGAATCCTGCTTAACACAAGCCTACAAAAAGACATGATATACGAAAGTGAAAATAAGAAGGGAGTTTTTGTGATGATAAAAGTCACCCAACAGAGTCTGATTATACTGATCTTAACAATGCTCGATATCTAATAGTCATTTCACCAAATCGCTATTAAAAATTTAACATTCAAAACCAATATTAACCAGACCCCCTTTAGCCTATATTACTAACTCGATGCCAACCCTGTTAACATAGAGTTCATTCGAGTTACGTATGCAGCAGGATCAGCGAGTTGTGCCCCTTCGCTCAATAATGCTTGATCGAACATTACATGCGTCCAATCATCAATCGCCTGTTCATTACTTTCATCTTTTAGACGTTTGATCAAGATGTGCTCTGCATTAATTTCAAACACGGGTTTAACCGTTGGCACGTCATGTCCCGCTTGCTTAAGCATGTTTTGAAGGTTCATCGCCATCTCCCCCTCCTCCACAACCACACAGGCAGGTGAATCTGTCAGACGCTTACTTATCCGCACATCACTAATTGTTTCACCTAGTACCTTACGCATTCCTTCGATTAACGACTCAAAATCTTTTGCGACCTGTTCGCTTTCTTCTTTATTTTCTTCACCGCCTAATTCATCAAGATTTAAATCACCTTTCGCGACAGATTGAAATTTCTTGCCATCAAACTTCTCAAGATTAGACATCAACCATTCATCTACACGATCAGTTAGCAATAACACTTCGATATTGTTTTTACGGAATACTTCTAAGTGAGGACTATTATTAGCAGCAAGATAATTTTCTGCGGAAACGTAATATATCGTTTCCTGCCCTTCATTCATACGACTAATATAATCTTTCAGCGATACTTCCTGGGCTTCTTTAGGCTCATGTGTTGATGAAAATCGCAGCAACTTGGCGATACGTTCATTATTTGGAATATCCTCTCCCGGACCTTCTTTTAGGACTTTACCGAAGGCTTCCCAGAACACTTTATATTCTTCAGGATCACTTTTTGCCAGACCTTCCAATTTTCCTAACACTTTTTTAATGGATGACGCGCGAATTTTGTCAATCACAGGATTTGACTGGAGTATCTCACGCGAAACGTTTAAAGGTAAATCGTCTGAATCAACAATGCCGCGAACAAAACGCAAATAGTTAGGCATCAAATGCTCTGCATCATCCATAATGTAAATTCGTTTTACGTATAACTTAACACCATGACGCTTGTCACGATCATACAAATCATAAGGAGCACGCTTCGGAATATAAAATAAAGTAGTGAACGACTGTGTTCCCTCTACCTGACTGTGCACATGAGCCATTGGGTCTTCAAAATCAAACGAAATTGATTTATAAAATTCGTTGTATTCATCTTCGCTAATATCACTTTTGGAACGTGTCCAGAGCGCAGAAGCCTGATTAACGACTTCAAGTTCAGGTTCTTTTTGCTCAACCTCTTCACCCTCTTTGGCAGGCACATCATTCGCTTCTGTCCACATATTGATCGGAATACTAATGTGGTCTGAGTATTTCTTGATGATATGACGAAGTCTAAAACCATCTAATAACTCATGCTCTACTTCACGTAAGTGTAAAATAACTTCGGTCCCACGCTCAGTTTTATCGCCAGGCTCCAGAATATAGCTTCCTTCACCTTCTGACTCCCAATGAATTGCTTGATCCGCAGGTAATCCTGCCGCCAGAGTATTGATCTCAACACGCTGTGCAACAATAAAGGAGGAATAAAACCCCACCCCAAACTGACCAATCATTTGCGAATCTTTTTTCTGATCACCCGTAAGCGAATCGATAAAGTCCCGAGTGCCGGAGCGAGCGATAGTCCCAATATTATTCATCACTGCTTCACGGTCCATTCCTATTCCGTTATCGGTAATAGTAATGGTATGCTTATCTTTATCATATTCAATAGTAATGCTTAAATCTGAATTCTCACCGTAAAGCGCAGAATTCTTTAATGCCTCGTATCTTAATTTATCGCAGGCATCTGACGCGTTACTAATAAGCTCTCGTAAAAATATTTCTTTACTTGAATAGAGGGAATGAATCATGAGTTTCAAAAGCTGTCGTGCTTCTGTCTGGAATTCATGGGTTTCGCGAGTTGTTTCAGTGCTCATTTCCTGAGGTCTCCTGCAAGAGGTTAGAACTGAGTCGGAATAATAAACCGACCAGAGGTGAAAATACTATATGACTAATAAGTGCGGTTAATGCTCGAATAATTCAAGCCCATTCACTAAATATTAATAGTCCAAGATTTAGTAGTTATTTAGTGGCCGAATTTCGCGCAACACTAAATCCGAATCGATCTAGAATGATCCCATCAACGATAAACAGCAACTATACTCGTTGCCACAAAAAAGGCCTGAAGAAACAGGCCTTTTTAAATCAAAATCAGTTAAAACTATACTGATTTCTTTTTAAGTTTTTCTTTAATACGCGCTGACTTACCACTACGTTCACGCAAAAAGTAAAGCTTGGCACGACGAACATCACCACGGCGCTTAACTTTTATTGATGCAATAGCAGTACTGTGGGTCTGAAATACGCGTTCAACACCTTCACCATGCGAAATCTTGCGAACGGTGAACGCAGAATTGATTCCCCGGTTGCGTATGGCAATGACGACACCCTCAAACGCTTGTAAACGTTCGCGAGTTCCCTCTACTACTTTAACTTTTACTACAACCGTATCGCCTGGCGCAAACGAAGGGATCTTTTTCTTCATTTGTTCCTGCTCAAGTTGTTCAATTATATTGCTCATAACCCTAACCTCTTATTCGAAATCTGTTCTGTTACTGCCTGTTAATTCCCGTTGATACTGTTCCAGCAATTCCTGCTGTTGCTGAGTCAGACCAAGCTTCTCTAATAAATCTGGCCGTCTTTGCCAAGTTCGTCCCAGCGCCTGCTGAGCACGCCATTGTTCTATCGCCTTATGATTTCCACTTAACAATACACCAGGGACTTCCAAGTCATCAATTTTTTCAGGCCGCGTATAGTGTGGACAATCAAGAAGCCCTGCAACAAAGGAGTCTTGCTCAGCAGACAGTTCATGCCCTAATACACCAGGTAACAAACGTGCAATACCATCAAGCACCACCATTGCGGCTAACTCACCACCACTTAATACGTAATCACCCAGTGACCACTCTTCATCGACCATTGAATCAACGATACGTTCATCGATTCCTTCATAGCGACCTGCAAGCAATATCAACCCAGGTTGATTTGCGGCCTCTTGAAGCCGCTCCTGCGTTAAACGCTTGCCTTGTGGCGTTAAATACACCACCTTACCTGCATTCTCTGACTTTGCTGCATTAATTGCAGCCTTCAGAGGCTCAAACTTCATGACCATCCCAGCCCCACCGCCATAAGGACGGTCATCTACGGTACGGTGCTTGTCCGAAGTAAATTCACGCAAATCCCAACACTTTAACTGTAAACTTTTCTGGTCACAGGCTCGTGCTGGAATACCAAACTTTACAACCTGTTCAATCAATTCAGGAAACAGGCTTATTACATCAATTCGAATGCTAATAATTAACATCCCAGTCGACAATAATCTCTTTTTGATCAAGGTCTATACTTTTAATTACCTGATCCATTATATAAGGTATTAAAATCTCATTAGCATTTTCATCTATATTATTAATCGACTCTTGCAACACCAATACATCATTGGCACCAGTCTGCATTATATCGATCACTTGACCCAATAAAGTTCCAGATACATCCAGAACATTTAATCCTTTTAGCTCAGCCCAATAGTAGTCACCTTCAGGCAATTTGGGCAGATGATCAGAATCTATATAAATTTTTGCATTGACCCACTGGGCAGCGACATCACGATCGTCTATTCCCTTGAGCTGAACGACTATCCCCTTGCCATGTTTACGACTTTCGATAATCTCAAAATGCTTCAGAACACTTCCCTGCTTTAAACTCCAGGGCTTATATTTTAGAATCTGTAACGGTTGTTCAGTGAAAGAGTAGACTTTTAGCCACCCCTTCACACCAAAGACTCCGCAAATACGACCGACTACAATCAGATTTTCTAATTTACCTTTGAGCGACATAATTTCACCCGCAGGAAAAATCAGACAAGATATCCCAACCTATTTTAACAGGCTAGCAACTCTTTCTGAAGTTTGTGCGCCTAAACCAACCCAATGAGCGATACGATCTTTATCGACTCTCAAGCGTTCTTCCTGGCCTTGGGCCACAGGGTTGAAAAAACCTAAACGCTCGATATATCGACCATCTCGGCGGTTACGACTATCTGTCACAACAACATGATAAAAAGGACGTTTCTTCGAACCGCCCCGGGCTAATCGAATAGTAACCATTGAATACTTTCCTCAAAAATACCGGCTCACCGCCAGAGTGACGGTAAACGCGCCATTTTACGGAATTCTACTGAAAAGTGAAGTATTTCCTTACGATTTTATACAAATATTGTATAACATTATGGAAACTGATGTTTTCTAGCCACTATTTAGACTTATTTTGGCTTGAGCAAGTAGTGTTCTATGATATCAGGCAATGCAGAGGGCCTCAAATATTGATGATTCATATGGTATTGCTGATTAGAGCGACCATTCTCACCAATAGTTGCGGTGTAAACATCAACAAAATGGATATCCTCACAAGAAACTTTATCTGCCAACTTTCGATTTAATATTTCCAACATTTTGAAATACTGGATTTGCTCGTCAATTGAAAGATCACGAAGATCATCATCACAAGCTGCTACACCGATAAAAATCGGCACAAGATTCTGTTTTTGTGTACAAGAAATCACTTTACTGACAAAATTATCCGCTAATTCTTCAATGACTGGCTCGATATCTTGTGCGCTATTCCTGATCCTGGCAAATAATGCCGACTCGGGGCGCGCATCCTCAAACCCAAAGCCCACTAGCACATGTGAATTCGCAGGAATTTGTTCAATAGCGACTTCAAACCCCGCTCGCTCAGGGTTCATTTGGCTAGCCCCTATATTCTCAGCACTACCATTAGGCACATAAAATGAATTAATATGATAATCCATTTCATTAATCTGTAACAACGTGTCCGCAGAATACAGACATTGTTCATCGCCTATATAATAGAGCTCACGATCATATTCCCCACTGTATACCTCTGGATGCAAGGAGCGGTATTCCAAAAGTGAGATTAAACGGCGCAGTATACCGTCAGTTTCGTCATGCGAATATTGCATATGAGGCAATACATGTTTACATAATCTTAACGCCCGTTTACAGACAGAAAACTCTCCTGCAATCCAGGCATTAACAGCATGTTGAATAAGTAAAGTACCCCGCTGATCAGGAGTCATAGTATTAATTGACAACGAGTCTTCGATCAGATCACTACACTCATCATAGCGATGCAACTGAGACAACACCGAGATTAGGTGTAAACGTGACAATACGTGCTGCGGATCTAACTCACAGGCATCATAGAAATATTCAATAGCATCTTCATAGTCCCCTCGTTTTTCGAGGATTACGCCCAGGTTATTATGAGCGCTTGCATGCTCGGGGTTAAGCTCTATCGTTTTTGAGAATGCAGCGAAAGCCAGGTCTTGGTCGTCTAACATGATACTTGTATTGCCGAGATTGTAATAAACAGATTCATCGCGCGAACCGGTTTTAAGCCCTGTCAGTCGCAGGAAACAGTCACGAGCATAGACCCACTCCTGCAAGCGATGTGAAATAATTCCAAGTTGCCGTAATGCCAACTCACTAAACGGATCGTGCAGCAATAAGTCTTTACATAAACGCTGAGCTTGCTTAAGTTGGCCTGCACTGTAATATTTCTGTATCTGCAACAACGCTTCTATGACATCAAATTTCACAGGTTTTGATACAGATGTTGACTGAATAGGAGCCACAGAAATATTGGGGTTCGAAGAACCTGAATGGGATGAATTTGTCATTGCTTGTTACCAGTATGTTTAAGGATACTCTAATTCGATCGTTATAATAATTAGAAACTATCCAGTTAAAATTTCCTAGTAGTCGATTTTTTGTTCTCTCTCGACTATCCCTGCTTGGTACGAAGAGCCACTTAACAAACGTTAAGTTAAGCTGCACTATTCCATGGTATTAACAACTTTAATTTCCGTAAAATAACTGCTTGAGAAAAAGGTAAGAACCCAATTCTCTTGTCTATATGCAATAAGCGGGCTCATCTCAGCTTGCCGCTCACCCAACAATTATATTCCTGAGTATAAGGAACTATAACGGCCTACATCGAAAATTATTAAGGATTCACGATAATAAGTTTACAACCCCTTTAATCTAAAACAATGAAAAACCCTGCTGCTTGTGTTTAAATATCAAACAAAGATAATGTAATTATCCCAATTAAAATAATAATTTACTGCTCACAAAATAAATTGAACCAAATTTAAACTAATCACGACAACTAAAAGATATTCTTTTTTAATGGAAATATCGCTTAATAAAATATTGAACACTTTTCAGGGAGATTCATTGTGACAATCGTTTACCGAAAACCAATAGGCAAAATGCTCTGCGCACTATTTTGGCTGCCTATAGCCCCTATCGTGCTTAATGCTGCCGAATGGAAGCCTAATTTAGTCAAAACACAGAAAAATTATCGTGGCGCTAAAGATAATTTAACGATTAAAATTCCAGCGTCTGTAAGCGCTGCAATATTAAAAACACTAAAAATTGAGCTCGATAATGTCGATATTACTGCGCAAATAAAAATTGTTGGCTATACCATTAGCTACAAACCGCTACAACCGTTGAGCAAAGGCTTCCACACTGTTCGCTTAGTGGAATTTGCCGCAGATGGAAATATTCTTGAACGCGGACAATGGAAATTTGAGGTACGTAAATCACAAATTTTTAGGGACTCTGGCTACTCCCTTAACACAGACCTAAGTCTTGCTCGCAATATAGCCCAAAAAAATGCAGATTCTAAAAGCCTCTTTCGAGGCCAAGGCGCTATTGCATGGAGCAGTACCGCCTCAAATAAAAAATGGAAATTCACTTCATCAGCTAACGCAATATATAACAGTCAAAAAAACCTGACGACTTACGGAAAACGCTTTGATCTCACCGATTATTTATTTACAGGAGACGCAGGACGAATAGGATTTAAGGTGGGCCATCAAGATGTCAGTATCAGCAATTTGTTGATTTATGGTTTTAATAGCCGTGGCGTTTCGGTTCGCCGTCAATCAACAAATGGCCGAGCTGTCATGGGTGGGTTTAGCATGCGTTCACAGAATACCAGTGGTTTTCGTAACGGACTGGGGGTCACTCGTGGAGAAAATCGCACCAGCGGTGTCTATGCCCAATTTTTTCCCAACAAGGTAAATCCTGAGCGCACGAATATTAGCGTCGCCTACGTTGATGGAAAGTGTCAAGGCACAGGCGAAGCACTGGCAGGCGGTGATTGCCAAACTAACCTTATCAAACAAGGTAGCGGCTACAGCGTTTCAGGCGATACCAGCAGTAAAAATACTCGCTGGAGAGTGCGCGGTGAATACGCCTCTACCCGCTTTGACCTGGATGGTATCGGTACTGGCTTTGCGGCTGAAAACGGCAAGGCATGGTCTCTGCTTACCGTGTATACCGCGAAAGCAAAAACAATTGGTAAAAACTCGTTAAACTGGAATATTGCACTTGAACATAAGCGAGTCGGTCGCTATTTTATTAGCTTGACTAATATTGGCATTCCACGCGACAAACTAATCACCAGTGCCATACACACATTAACCTATAAAGGCATTAACCTCTCCACTCGAATTGGCACCGAGACCGACAACGTTGACAACGATCCATTATTGCCTCGTATTAGAAGCAGTATTTACAGTATGAGTTTAAACTGGACTCCTTTATCCAGTAATCAAGATATGGATATTAGCGATAACAAGAAAGCAACGAAGAAGAAAAAGAAGAAATTCAAACTTTTCGCGCAACCCACCTATACTTTAGGTTATACCAATACAGCGCGTGCAACCAAAACATTTCCTACAGCATTTTTAGGAATTCGCCCGGAAGATGTCACTGATATTATTCTGCTAAACGCTAACTTCACTCCCGGAAAATGGAACTGGTCATTCGGACATACCTATACATTATCAAAGGACAGCTCAAATGATTTAACGACTAATCGTAATAACAGTACCAGCAATGCAACAAACCTGTCGATTACTTATCCGATCACTAATAATTTGTCATTTGGACCTAATGTACAATACAACACCTTGGAAAATCGAGCTACCCGTGTCGATGAAAACAATACCACGCTAGGTTTTACCAGCACCTATATGTGGAAAGCGAAACTACTGGGGACCTTGACATATTCTTACGTTAAAAATGATACATCGGATAATTCTAATAACAGTCGCGCCCATACCACAGACCTGGATGTTAACTGGATACTGCGTGAGGCTAAAAATAATCGTCCTGGTGTTAGTTGGTTTGTCAGAGGTAACTGGAACACTCTAGACACCAGTGCAAATAGTTATCAGGTTCATACTGGTATTAGAATTGGCTGGCCCATCACAAGATAACGGGGTATAAAAAAAATGAAAAATTGTAAAAATATAGGCAGCCTGCTAATCGCAGGGCTTATGTTAATTAGTAGTGCTACACTAGCGCAAGTTACAGGGGTATCAAACAACGTTAGCAATCGAAATATTGCGGTTGGACAAACTTCAAACCGTACCATTGTCTGGAGTGTTTCCGCTCAACCAATTGCGAGCACTACTTTAATCCCAATTGGCACAATTACTTCACCGGTAATTTCTTTCAGAGCGACTGTTAACAACGTTCTTGTGACATTAGGGACTGTTACTAAAATTCTCTCTCGTACATTACCCAATGGCACCCCTGCTGGTACCTTCACTTTATTGGAGAATATAACCATCCCAAGCAGTATCGTTTACCGCGCCAACAAACTGGGCGCTACTCGTATTTTTATAGTACGCTCCTTCACTGATAACGGTGGGGTCGCCTCATCATTTGCTGGAATTGGAACTGCTAACCTTGATATTTCTGGATCAAGTGCCGCGGGCTTTACCATCAATGCAGTTTCAGTTCGTTTTGATAATAATCAGCCACAACGTGTGATTAAGCGTTCGAAACAACATAGAGCCTACATCCAATTCACCTATAACGGCTCAGGCTTGCTTCAGGGAGTATGGGAAATTGCCTCGCCCACGACTACTATTGGCCGTCCTATTTATCGACCGTTACGAGTCGTACGCCAACACCTTCCAGGCACTGGCGCATATAAACTATACAGCCCGCGCCTGCCTACACGAATGCAGGGGGTCTATTTAGTGCGTTT
>VAOX01038795.1_pt1 | contig 20877 bp, 15 predicted proteins | sample 3393891 | NCBI WGS metagenome assembly VAOX01 (sample SAMN08290429, study PRJNA428436) | hydrothermal vent metagenome | isolation source: Deep-sea hydrothermal vent chimney | place: Indian Ocean: Southwest Indian Ridge | depth 2822 m m | reverse complement strand
TGTTTGAGTTGATACAACGATCGCAATGCATAAAGCGTTCGCATGAAGTGTTTGGTTCGGTGGCCTTTTAATAACCATCTTGCAATTGCACCGCACTTTAGTCCGGTGCGTTTTATAAACGGGGTATTAATTACGGCAACAGGAATACCCGTGATGCGTTCACTGTGTACTATATCATTTGCGTTTGCATTTATGATGGCTTGTTTGTAACTGTCGCTCGCAGTACATTCTTGGGACGCGATAAAACGTGTGCCCATTTGTACACCGGCGTAACCGAGTGTGAGTGCGTTTATAAAATCCGATTCAGTACTAATTCCACCAGCACAGATAAGCGGTAGCTTAAGGTCAGCTAACTCTAAGATTAATTGTTGTGCTGTTTTGTTACCCGCATGACCACCGGCCTGACTATTAACGGCGATTATTCCATCAACACCAGCATCGTGTGCCTTCATCGCCCATTTGTGTTCGGTTGCATCGTGAAATACTACTCCACCCGCGGCATGCACGCGTTCAACGACCCAGTTGGGTTTACCTAATGACGTTATAAAAAAACGTACTTGTTCTTCCAATGCGATATCAATCCATTGCTGCATTTGCTGATGGTATTTTTTTGAGGATTGTTCAATTAAGGCATTCAGGCCAATCGGTTTGTTGCTTAGACTTTTAATTTTTCGTAAACCATCACGGAATTTATAACCGTGCACATAGGTTAACGACAATGGTTGCACGATACCGATGCCGCCAGCTTCGGATACGGCCGCCACCAATTCGGGGTTGCTGCAAGGATACATTGGGCCACAAATGATGGGTACATCAATACCGAGGTCAGAGATAAATTGCTGTGCAAGGTCCGACTGTCTATTATTGTTATTCACGGGATTGGTCCCAAACGCCAGTGAGCAATACAACGGGCCACTACATCACCCGATTGATCTTTAATTTCAGCAATAACTTCATAATCAATTTCGGATTTAACGTCGGGTTGCGTGGTTTCTGCAATGGCGATTAATCGGCCTCGGGCTTTTTTAAAATAGCGCATTGATAGTGTTGTAATAATGCCTCGGCTATTCGGCTGCAAGCCGGTCAGTAATGCCATACCCGTCGCGAGCTCGCCAAGATTCATTAGTGCTATGGCATGAATGGAGTTGAGGTGATTACGAATCTTACGCTGATCCCGTAATTCTACTCGGACATATCCGGGGCTGAGTTGTTTGACTGTGGCACCAATTGAACCACTATACGGCACCATAAACCCGAATATCTTACTAAACAGCCAAGCGCCACCCGGGTAAGGCGACAGCCGTTGCCATAATGTGATTATCCGATTACCGATCGAGTTATTAGGGTTCACCTGCGATCCTTATTAGCGAAACTGAGATAGCCAATTTATTATAGTAATAACAGTGCCTGCATTCTTTTAATATTAGCTGGATATTTGTCCATTTTATTGTGTGAAAGATAATGTTTCATTGAAATTATCGCTTTGATTATTTTGTATATGCGGTGAATCAGTGTAAAATATGCTTATTTAATGTACATTATTATTAAAAGATAATAAGTACTCCACCCCCTCAAAAAGTCGATAAATCTTTATATGTTGTTTATAATCAACTTAACTTTTATTTAGGTTGATTATAAACAACACATGAAAAAACAAGAAGTTACATTATCGAAACAGACGTGTATCGTATTAAAAACCTTAGGTGCGATGATTAAAGCAGCTCGGTTGGAACAAGCGTATAGTCAATCAGATTTAGCGCAACGATTAAATGTCAGTCGTTACACGGTGATGGCGATAGAAAAGGGCGATCCGAGTGTATCGGTCGGCAGTATGTTTGAAGCCTGTACTATTATAGGTATTCCACTATTAGCCGAAAATACTAATAGACTATTAAATTTATCCACTACGGTAGCCAATTTTGCGAGTGTTTTACCAACGCGAACGTCGGCGACCATGACAGAACTTGATGACAACTTCTAATATTGAAAATGCAGACAATGTCTTTGTTTGGGTGTGGTTACCCGGCAGTAGTGAGCCCGTGGTGGCGGGTCAAATTGTAAAACAAAATAAACTGTACCGCTTTACCTATGGTCAGCGTTATCGCGACTTGGCAGAGGCAATTCCATTTTCACCGTTTGAGTTGCCATTACAGAAAAGCAGTTTTACTCCAAAAGGACAAAATGTCATTCATTCGTGTTTTCGTGATGCTGCTCCAGATTACTGGGGACGGTATGTCGTTGACTACCACTACCCGGGAATGCGCTTAAACGAATTGGATTACTTGTTATTAACCGATAGTAATCGCAGTGGTGCACTTGATTTTCAAAGTTCCAATACTGAATACATTGATCGTACTATGCAACAAATGAGTATCGACGATATTTTAACTGCGGCGAAAAAAATTGAACAACATCAAACACTACCACCGGAATTGGATTTTGTCTTAATGCAAGGCTCCAGTATGGGCGGCGCGCAGCCAAAAGCAACCATGAGTTGGGATAACCACGATTGGCTTGTTAAATTAGCGTCGGTAGATGATCGCGCTGATGTGGTGAAGTTAGAATACATATCGATGCGTTTAGCTGAGTTAGTCGGGCTAAATGTGGCACCCGTTGAATATGAAAACAGTGATAATCTCGAAGTGTTATTGGTGCAACGTTTTGATCGTCAAACTAACAACACGGTTATTTCAAGTACCTCACGCAATTTTATTTTAAGCGGTTTTAGCTTACTGGGATTGACCGAAACAGAAGCACAATATGCGAGTCACAATTCAATTGCCGATGTTGTTCGTCTAGAATTTTTTGAACCAAAGTTAGCGCTAGAAGAATTATTTAAACGATTGGCATTTAATATTCTCATTGGGAATACTGATGACAGTATTAAACATTTTTCAGCGATGTGGGATGGACAAAAATTACGGTTAAGCCCTACATTTGGTATTTGTCCACAAGTTCAATTCGATGACACTGTACAACAAGTTTTAGCGATTAATGGTCGGTTTGCGAATGAAGCATCATTACGTAATATTTCGTCAATAGCCGGTGTGTTTAGAATATCAAATACACAGGCGATATCGATCATAGAAAATATGATTAGTATAATAGAAAAAAATTGGCCCATATTATGTCATCAGGTTGATTTAAGCGAACACAGTAATAAACTTTTTTGGAAGAAAATTGTTTTAGGCCCTCATTGTTTTGAAGGCTGGAATGAAACTACAAATATAACAAGCTCACCAAATTCATCGCAAGCATAACCGATAATAAATTTGAGGATAAAAAACGCATTCTCTGTCATCTAGGTAATGTCATGAAGCCCCACTGACTATATGTATACCTGAACTGTGTATTATTTATTTCGTAATCGTTACTGATAGTTATTTTAATTACTATCTGTAGCGTTATAAAGTTCAGGGTAATAATGTGAGATTACACTTATATATAGGTGTTTTATGCATATTGAAATAAAAAAATAAAATATTTATTTTGTGACGTAGTATACAAATTAAATGCAATTAATCACGTTTACTAAAATAATAGTATACCTATACTTCGACTATACCCAAATTTAATTTGGTTTTTTGTTGTCGAATTATCCTTATATGGAGGAACCGGTATATGCCAGTCGCAAAGAAAAAAAATACTGCTCGAGGAAACTCTAGCCGCTCAATTCGTAAAAATAGAAAAACAGCAGCGTCCAGTAGAAAGAAATCTCCTGCTAAAAAAATGGTTAGCGCCAAACTCTCCGCTGCATCTGCACTATCACTTGCCGGTAAAATTAATTTTAAAAGTGTTGGAACAACCACAAGCAGCATACGTAAACTAAAATTTAAATTCGGGCAACTCGCTCCGACCATTAATGTATTGTACAAAGGCTCCGCAGCAAAAGCTGAAAAATTTTCATCGGCGATGATTAAGGAGTCGAAGAATAATTTAGAAAGTCGAGCCCGTACAAGAGAGATGATTCAATGGGCAAACAAAGCGGGAGTAAATCAACGCCGTATGATGTGTAAATCATTTCATAAATCAGGTGCTGGTATGATCATGGTGCACGGCATCGGTGAACTTAGCAAGACACACGCGCGCCGTTACATGAAAGATTATTTTCAATCCGGCGGCAGTCTAAAAGACATAACACAATACTTAGAAATTGCAGGTGGGATACTACGTAAAAACAAACCAAAACTAGAGGGTACCGATGGTGGTGTTATTGATGCCGTGGGTGGCTTCATTGAAGATAAGGTTGATGCTGTCAGTAAAGGTGTTAAGACCATCGTCGATTCCGTTGCTTCAGCCGGTAAGTCACTTGGTAAAGTGTTAAAAAATGCCGCAAAGTGGCCAAAAGCAAAGCTAGCCAATTTAGTGAGTTCTTTAGTTGAGGCTGGTAAGTCTGTTTCAACAATATTGTCTGAAGCCGCTAAACAAGGCACCTCGGTATTGAAAAAATACATTTCAGGGGTGGTTTCTGCCGGTCGACGGGTTAGAGAAATTTTATCGTGGGTGGCTAAAAAATCAAGCGGTATGATTAAGGAAACTGTTCGCGGTATTATTGCTGCGGGAAAATCAATTGCGCACCTTGTGTCAGAGTCAATACGCACCGGTGCGGCAATGGTTAACAAAGCCGTTAAAGCGTTAATTCAACTTAAAAAATCCGTATATTCTATTTTAAGCAGTGTTAAAAAATCGGCATTCAGTAGCATAAAACAAATTGTTGGTGCGGTATTAAGAGCGGGCAAAAGCATTTCGAATATTATGATCGATACTCTTAAACTCGGCACGAGCATGTTACGCAATAGTGTTAAATCATTATTGAGTCTTGGTAAAAGAACTTTTGATATATTAAAGTCTATAGCCAAAAAAACATTCGCCAATATGCGCAGTGTGGTTGATGCGGTATTACGTGCAGGAAAAAAAGTATCGGAAATTATGGCAGGCGCTATTAGGTTGAGTTTATCGCCAATTCGAAACATTGTTCGATCGTTACTGAGCTTAAATAAAAAAGTCTCGGACGTACTTAAAGCGATTGCAAATAAAGCCTATAACACTGTTCGAATGGTGGTTGGTTCGGTACTCAAGGCGGGTAAAAAAGTGACTGACGTGATGAACAGTGCAATTTATTTTGCATCAGGCACGATTCGAACTATTGTTAAGTCATTACTCACTTTAAAACAAAAAGCATTGCATATTATGCAGGCGGTTGCGAGAAAATCACTGGCGGTGGTACGCAATGTTGCTGATGCGTTGCTAAGAGCTGGTAAAAATTTATATGCCATTATGGCGGATGCCGTTAAAGGTGGAGTCGCGTTGGTGCGTAAAATGGCCGGTGCAATGGTGAAGCTGGGTAAAGGCATTCGGTTTATTTTATCCACGGTCATTAATAAAAGTGTTAACTATATGCGTGCGGCGGTTCGAGGGGTATTGGATGCCGGACGTAAGATCTCGAACCTAATGAAAGATGCATTTGCAATGACGTCAAAAGCATTGAAAAAAATTGTCGGGGCGATTTATCAAGAGACTCGCAAGTTAGGTAAAATTATGGCCGCTGCTGCAGGACGGGTAGTTGGAACCATTCGAACCGTGTTAGAAGGTTTATTCGCCGTTGGAGTGCAATTAGTTAAAGCCGTTAAATCAATTTGTTTGGATGTTGCGGTTGGCTTTAGAAAAGGATTTTTACAAGGTTTAAAAGCCATCGGTAAAGGCGCTTTGGATGTGGTTAAAGCTGCGGTTAAAGGTGGCTTATCAATAGTCGCACTAGCCTTTTCAGCGCTTCTTGAATTGTGGGGTGGTTACCGCGGTCTCAATACTGCCGAGCGAACTCAAGCTCGCCGAGTATTTGGTTGGTCGATTGACTTAGATCGAGTTAAGATTACCAATGGCTCATTCCCAGCCGATGCGATTAATTACCTTAATAAACAACGAACATTTACCACTATGTACGTTATTAACTTTTCTTCTAAATTCCCGGTTAAAATGAGAACCGTCATTCATGAATTAACGCACGTCTGGCAAGCTGTGACTGCGGGTCCGGTGTACATGGTTGAAGCCCTTCACGCGCAGTTATTTGGTAAAGGTTATACTGTATTGGATAGTGATTTGGTCAAATTCAATGGAGACTTCTCTAAATTTAATCGTGAACAACAAGCTACGTTGATAGATTCGTATTGGACTGCGCGTTGGATCAATAAGGTTTCTTACACAAAATATCAACCTTATACCGCAGCAGTATACCGGGCTAAATCAGTAAAATTACCCAAATTCAATTTACGGGTACCGGTAATAAGAACTGCTATTGTTCGACCTGTTCGAATACCTACCACGCGAGTTGCCTCACGTCGAGCTACAACACGCCGAGTTGCAACACGATAAGTTGAGTTAACTCATGCGCGAGTTAGTTGTTATTGCGCCACGTGAGTATTGGCCGGTGATTCGAAGCGGACTTGTAGTCTGTGACTATAAAGTTCGCTTCTTTGTCCGACAGGAAACACTGCCTTCAAAAAAAAGCAAACAAAAAATTGCCAATGATCCCTATCAAGTAACCCAATTGGTAACACGTTTACGCACTAAAGTTGATGCATTATTATTAGTTGTACCTCGAAACCGATCACCACGTAGTGTCGCACCTGGGCCACTTATATCCGGTGTGCCGCTTGGATTGGTGTTCGCCAATCAACCCCGTGATTTAAAGCCATGGTTAATGGCTGCCACACACCAATCATCACATCATTTGTGGGTAGTACTTGCTATGTGGAAACGATCGTATTTGCGGTTGGGTAAGCGTATTGCAAGTTGGATGCGCGGCAGTAACCCAAATAACGTTGAGGGTTGGTATGATGACACTATAACGCGTGACGACTTGGTGCAAAGGTTAGCAAAAGGTCCACGGGTGGTGGTTTACGTTGGTCATGGTAGACCGCGAGGACTAACGGGTTATGAAGGCTTACGCTGGTATCATTTTACCCAAGTTCAACAGCGACAGCCTTGCGGTACTTTTATTTGTTTTGCGTGTGACACCTTAAAACGTAGCTATGGCGTTTTTCCATTTGGCTGCCGTTTGGTTTTTAGCGGAGCAGTCGGTGCTTATTTAGGTGCTGTTGAACCGTTACTGGTTGATGCGAATACTCGGTTAGCACATTTAATGGGTGAACTATTTGATAAAAGAGCCGCTAGCGATCTTGCAACACTTGTTATTAAGATGAATGAGCGCCTAAAAGCTAAGCCAGAATATAAACCGGTTTATAAAGCCTTTTCGGATTACCGAATTATTGGTAATCCATTACAGTCCTTGTAGGTTTAATATTGATTTTAAATCCGTATTAACTTCTAGATCAATGTAATGATTAAAAATTATTTAAATATCGATATTAGACTGAAATAATAGTTTATTTAACTATTTCGACTTTAATTTGCATTTAAAATTTATTTTTATTTATTGTCATTATGACTGTTGATTGTTTAAAAAATGGTCTATAAATAAATTTAAGGCAAGCATATATTTTTTTTATAGAGTGGGTTTAATGTTAGATAACCGTAATTATAAAGTATTAATTAACGTCCTGTTTGTAGGTTTACAGGCTCATCCTGAGTGTGTAAAAAAATCACCTAGAGAAGAATCAATAATACGCGTTTAGCGTCATGACATAGTCATTTAATCTTCGGTAGATTTTTACGGACAGGATTGTTTTGTGGTTTAAATTTGAGTAACAACAAGAGGAGTATTAGTTAGTAACATCGTAACGCAAGATTCTTAAGAGTTATAAGGCATATAACTCGAACTTAACGTTATTGTAATGTCATTTTCTTCGGTAGATATCTTACGGACAGGATTTTTTTATGTCTGGTATTTTAGAAATGAAGTGGCGATTTATAAATTAAAACAGCTTTGTGTACATTTAATCAGATAGTAGAGGTAGGTAGATTATGAAAAAAAATAGAAGTTTTTTAATAGCAGCCATTTTTTTCCCGATGATGCTAATTTCTAGTAACTCAGTATTTGCTGAGTGGTATTTAGATAATATCAAACTAAACGAGCTTAAGTCAGAATTTGATGAGGTTAGAAGCTCTCATAATACTACTTTAAACACAAATAATGTTATTGTCGCTGTCATTGATAATGGCATTAATTGTAATGATGCGAATTTAGCTGGTAAGTGCATCACTTCAACAGCGGACTTATCACTTAATTTTATAAATGGAAATTGCGTTGAGTATTTCAATCGCGGTAATACCGCGGATACTATTTCGGCTCATGGAACAAAAGTTGCTGGACTAATAGTCAGCGTTGCACCAAACGTTAAAATATTACCGCTGTCTTATCGAGCAATAAGAGGCTCTAGATTACGTTTAAATCTAGCGGGTGCAATCGAGTGTGCGGCGTTATCTGACGCAAAAATAGTCAATATTAGTATTGAAGCAAATCATCACGACACCATTAAAACTGCTACATGCAAGGTTATTTGTAGCAATAAGCTTATCGTTGCTTCAGCAGGAAATGGCGCGTGCGTAATTAATGCCAGTCGTTTTCCAGCCTCATACAATGACGACGAGGATAATTCATGCAGTTGTCCAAGTAGCTCCGAAATAAAAATGGCTGACGGAATTTTAAAAGTTGGAGGATCTAACTCTGATAATACCCTTGGTGAAGCATGTTCAAATGATAATGCGCTAACGAATCCATACGTCGGAACACAATACTACAAGAGTCAACCAGCGGAAGTATATGCACCCGGTTGGGGAGTACCTAACGATGACAGGGATTCATTTAATTATGGTACAAGCTGGTCGACGGCTCTTGTGTCGGGGTGTGCAGCACTTCGTGTCGCATTTGATTCAATGAAATCAGATTTTATCTGGAATTCTGATGCTATTGTCGAGTTAGAACATATTATGATCAGTACCGCAACTAAGAATGATCATGACGAAGATGATAATGAATCTTTAAAGATGTTAAATTGTTCTAAGGTAATGGAAGACAGTTTACCTGATGACGAAGATGACGATGACGACAAGGATGATAAAGATAAAGATGATTAAATAAATGGTATATTTCTATTTTTAAATTCGATTCAGCTCTTGTGGGCTGAATCGAAATGTTAAAGTTGGTAAAGGCTATTTAAAAAATAAATATTTTATCGATTCTATTTCCAAATCTTAACGTTTTACTTCCCTAAAAAATAAGCGACTACACAGTATATTATACAAATAGAAGTTTTAAAGTCGATGGGTTGAGGGCCGTTAAACTGTTTATTGTCATTATTCCGAAAATAAGTTAAAAAATAAGTGGAAATCACTCGTGTCACTTTACCCAATGTTTACTTAAAATTTGTATTGTTAATTGTATTACAAGTTTTTGTGGGCATTAACCATGCTTATTCAGAAACACTGGATTCCGCTATCCAAAACCAATTAAAAATTGTATCGGGAGTGGAATGTGGCAATCTACTCGGCGGTAATCCTTTAAATACATCTTTTTTGACGGGAGAGTTATTAGCGACCTGCATACGAGGTGTTCCTGCAAATGGTGCGGGTCCTTCCACATCAACAGGTGGAAGCACTAGTTCTCCAGTAAGCTTTTCTGGTGATGTGAAAAAACGTCTAAAACAATTACATGATGACAATGCAATATCAGATTATCCTGATAATGACAAAGTTCAAACTAGTGGATCTGCTTTTTTCTTTACGATAGAAATTGATACGCTGAACCGTAAGGTAACAGCTCTGGAAGAGGGGTATAATTCTGAAATTTCAAAACTTATTCTAGGTGTGGATTCACAGTACAGTGAAAACTTGTTTACTGGCGTTGCATTTAAAACTGAATCTCAACGAGGTGGGTTTATCGGCGGTAATAATTTTGAATCCAATTCGTATGGGCTAACGGGGTTTGGTTCTTATTTAATTACTGATCAAATGTATCTGGATTTTTATTTTGGTTATGCCCTTAAATTAAATAACAAAAAACGTTCTGGCTATTTTTCAGAAGTTGATGCGTTTGGAAGTTTTTATTACGAAACTATTGTTGGCAATCAAGCTATAAAAAATACGGCAACACAAACAAATGCGGGATTTTTGTTTGCGTATGAAACATCCATTCAAAATGTTAGTTTTGGACCGCGTATAAGTTTGGATATGGTGAATACCAAATACGGAACTTATAGTGAAACAGGGTTTACCGGTTTAGAATTAAATTATCATGATGACCAACAAACCTCATTAATTTCGACTGTCGGTTTTTGGGGCTCGGTCGCTGTTAGTACCTATTTTGGTGTGGTGGTGATTCAACAAAGTCTCAACTTAAAACAAGAACACGATCTAAACGCACGGACTATTGAGGTTAGTTTTGTTGGCGATATACGTCAAAAACGTTTTAGTTATACTACCGATGCACCTGATAGGGAATACATGGATATCAATCTCGGGGTTTCGGTTGTATTGCAAGACGAGTTGCAGCTATTCTTCAATGCCAGAACATTCATGGGTAATGACATTATTGATAATTATGGTTTCAGTTTGGGGATGAGAAAATTGCTTTAAGGTTCGTGATACAGGGTTTCCATTAATTTTAATCCGGTATCTTTTACAAATTACAGTTAGAAATAAATTTAATTTCAGGTTCTAACGCGACTGTCTGTCGATCTTCAACATAATGGTCTATTAATTAATTGTTAAGGGCTATTTGATATCTACGTAGAACTTCAAAATCGATCAAATATCAAATTGTAAAGTACTGCATAACATTGAACTCAATATTAGCTTGAGTTTTCTTGGTATATAAATCAAGCCAAAATAATAATAAATACAGAATAAAAATAAATTTATTAAAAACAAGAGTAGGAGTGTGGCTGTGAAGATTAAATCTATTTACTTAGTGCTGCTCTATTTATTTTTTTCAAGTGTGTTTATCTATTCCTGTGGTGAATCGTCAACATCTTCTTCAACTACAGAAATTGATGCGCCAATGTCACTATCCTCAATGATAGCATCAGACAAAGCCATCATTTTAAAAACAAAAATTATGGTGTTAGATACATCTGACTCTAAAACAGAACGTTTGTCATTTAACGTTCCAATAGCCGGTTATGCCGTTCTAAATATCGTTAATGCGGCCAAAGCAAATTCTAACATAATAGAACGTGTTAACAGCGTTGATGTATCACTCAATAAGAGTGAGATAGTGACGGATAAAATATTCAACCGGAATACCAATAGTCTTGATATTGCGGTTAAGTTACAAAAAGGCTTAAATGAAATAAAAATAAAAATAAAAGGTGATATTGGTAAACGAATAGCCTTAAGAATCGATGCACCAGCCGACAAAATTTATTTACAACCACTATTAAATTCAATACTCGTTAATAAACAAGCCCTTCAAGCTAGAGCGACGGTTACTGGTTTAGGGTTGCCCGTGCAGCACAGTGCAGTGGTTTTTTCATTAATAGATTTTGAACAAAAGCAACAGCAAACTGTGTCGACCAGTAATGCGGGAATTGCATTGTCTGATCTTACCTTAAAAACGGACAATGTAATGCGTGGTAAATTACAAGCGAATCTAACGGGAACAAACTTAGTTGATTCAATACCACTATCTTTAATCACTAATCGAACGATGACAGTGAACCAGAGTGTTGATCAATTAATACTAAAATCCGGAACGGTTAACAATAATCTCTATTTTAGCATTCAGCTTAATGAAGTTTTAAATAATTCGGTATTACTCAAAGTTGAACATAGCGTTATGCCAATAACGAATAGTCCAGTCGATGGGCTAAATTTTAATACCGACTTTCCTATTGACGGTAAAATTATAAACACGTCAAAAACACTGGCAACAAGCCCCGATATTACAGCAATTTCAGTTGGTAGTTATAAACTAAATACAAAAATAACGTTGACTCATAAATTAAATAATCAATTGCTAGAGACATTTAATTCGACAGTGTTAATCGAAGTGATGAGTCAAAATACTGTAGCCAAATCAACACTCAGTAAACCTTTTGCATCACCATCCGGGTTAGCACCATCGAGTAATGCACAAACAGTCATATTTGGAACAACATACGTTAACCATGGTATAAAGCCAAAAGCGCTGTTTCTTGATGAGGTGACACAAACTGGCGCAAGACTCAATAAATCCATTGCACTATTACATGATGATGGCATTGAACCCGATGTTAAAGGAAACGATGGAATATATACCGGTGCTTATAAAATATTGAGTCTAACGGAAACAGAAAAATTTTTTCGTATTAGTAGTGTTCAACAAATGAGAGATGATTTTGACGACGACGATGATGATGAAAGACATAACGATAGTTCCGATAAGGATGAACACGAAGAAGAGAAAGATGAACATGATGATGTTTCTGATAAAGATGACGATGAAACAGAAGACTCGGATGAACATGACAATAAAAGAGATATTTACATAACATCGTCCATTACAAATTTTCCAATTACTACTCTAAAAATTGGTGTGTCCGGTTTAATTCGACCAATATTAATTAATGATCCTAATAGCAAGGATAAACTATTTGCTAATGAAGTATTAATTGGCGCTAGGCAAATTACGATGCCCAGTCGAATAAAAACCATTATTTCAGAAATTAAATTAAGCTCAGGATATGAGATTCTTATTTCAGGTTATCTGCCCTCATTAAATGCTTATCTAATTTCATTTAATGGTGATAATAGTATTGAAGCCATAAATAATATGCTGCAATTGCTAACTAACTATAAAGAAGTAAAATATGCAGAACCAAATTATGAAATCCAGCCTGCAGCAGCATCACAGTGGTTTTTACATGCGCTTAAAATCCCGTCGTTTCGTACTAACTACCAGGATTTTAATGTACCAATAGGACGTTTTCCACTTTACGGTACGGCAGCTATAACAGTTGCCGTAATTGATTCTGGAATTAATTGTGATAACCCGGATTTAAATGCGCGGTGTGTTGCATTGCCATCGAGTTTTGTCGCGGACCCTCAATGCAATCAAATTTATATTAATGGTAAAGTACCATCCGAACACGGCACAAGAGTAGCGGCACTCATAGCTGCTCAAAGTGGCGTTTCTAATATCATCAACGGCATAGTTGAAGGGGTTTCTTGGAATAGTACTATATTACCGATGCACTCCGGTACTAGTGGAATAGCCGGTATTGCGGCAGCAATTGATTGCGTACGAAAGTCGGGTGCTGTTATAACAAATATTAGCTATGAATCAAATACTCATCCAACACTAGAAGATGCTGTGTGTAATTTAATATGCAGTAATAAATTAATTATTGCTGCATCCGGTAATCGAGCTTGCCTTGCGGCTAATAATCGTTACCCTGCGTCTTTCGACAACGGTACTTCGTGTAATTGTAGTGGTACTACAGTGATGGCAGGTGATCGTATACTTAAAGTTGGCGGTACAGATAGTGTCAATCAAATTGGCTCTGAATGTTCATCACCGTCAATTCAAAAGAAAAGTCAGACTGCAGAAATTTACTCACCGGGTTGGGGATTACCCGCGTCGGATATAGCAATCAATTTAAATTACGGCACCAGTTGGTCTGCGGCACTAGTAACTGGCTGTGTTGCTATAAGAGCCGCATTGCTTGTGAGCGGAGATATTCCGGTTGTGTGGAATGCCAGTAACATCGAAACTCAAATTAGAAACTCAACAAATGGTGCTCCGGCATTACTGGACTGCGGTATGGCAATCGCAGGTGATATTGATCATGATAATGATGGTTTGACAGACGCACTTGAATTTGAGTTGGGCACTGATCCAAATGACTCTGACTCAGATAGTGATGGATTACTGGACGGACAAGAAATTAATGACACATCGACCAATCCACTATTGGCTGATTCAAATTTGGATGGTTATTGTGATGGTAGCATCAGTGTAGCAGGAACTTGCGTCACCATTGATCCTGATTTTAGTTGCCCCATAATTGAATTAATTGGGGCAACAGTTGATGTTGCAGCCGCATCTGGAATTTTTGGCCGTGAAAGTGTCCAAGCAAGTGCAATTAATAGTTCAGGACAAATCGTTGGAAATGCGAGCTTTGAACCCGGTATAGGTTATTTGTGGGAGCCAGGTAGTACCGCAATAAAAGTTGCCGATGATTTAATTGTTGATCCTGCCGGCTTTACAAATGCTGCAGACTTAAATGATTCTGGTGTGGTGGTTGGTTTTTATAGAAATTTAACTACAGGCACTGAAGGTGGATTTCGTTGGACTCGAACTTCAGGCAGTCAACTTATCGGAACGTTGGGCGGTGTAAATTCGAATCCCCGTGGAATCAATAATAGCGGTCAAATAGTGGGTAGTAGTCGTCTGGATACCCCACAAGAAATTGCTTTTCGTGTTGAGTCATCCGATTTATTAAACTTAACGCCACTATTACCACTTCCAGATTATGCAACTGAATTGGCAAGTGCGAATGCTATAAATGATTTAGGAGTAGCCGTGGGAAATAGTCAAGATAAAATTTCATCAAAGGTGACGCGTTGGGCAATGGATGGTATAGCAGCAGAAATCAATATAAACGATAGTAATATTGCTAGAGCAAATGACATTAATAATGAAGGTTTAATTGTTGGTAATTATTATGATGAAGCATCAGGAAATACCATCGCCTATATTTGGAATCCTGAAACTCGTATTGCAACTGACTTACCTTCATTAGGTGGTAGTATATCAAGAGCCACTGCTATTAATGATTGTGGTATTGTTGTTGGTCAAAGTGAAGTAGCATCAGGACAACGCCATGCATTTTATTGGAGTGCTGCTACCAATATTATCGTTGACCTTGATACACTCGACCCTGGAATTCCAGGTGTCAATACCATTCTTGTTAATGCTATCGATGTTAATAAACGTTCAGAAGTTGTAGTGTTACGAGAGTTACCGGATGCCGCTACCGTAGTTTTATCTAATGTATTACGATTTAAACCAGGATCTGTTATCGAGCCATAACAAAATATTCAAGCGTTATATGAAAAAATTAATCATAGTTTTTATTTTCATTTTATATTCGTATTCATTTGTATTTAGTAAATGATCTCAAAACATCACATTAACCGTTCGACATTATGTGCTATGGCTACATTTTTAAGTCCTTCTTTGGTGTACTCGCAAACCTTGGACTCTGCTATTAATGAACAACTCGGGCTGGCATTTGGAATTGAGTGTGGTGAATTATTGGGCGGCGTTGGGGCTGCAGCTACAGCGTTAACGGGACAGTTAGCTAACATTTGTACTCGAGGTTTTCCGGCAGCCGGTGCTGGACCGTCATCATCATCTGGAGGCAATGCAGGAACAGCGATTACTTTGTCTGGTGATATTAAAAAACGTTTAAAACAGGCGCATGATGATGAATCCGTTATCAACAGTAACCCTAATGCGATTGATATAGGCGGAAAAAATCCCGGTTTTTTCTTTAGTGCTCAATTTGATGCAATGAATCGGTCAGTGACATCGTTAGAAGACGGTTATAATTCTGATATTGCCACGATAATCACCGGCCTTGATACACAATACGACCAAACTTGGTTTGCTGGAGTCGCCGTTCAAACTACAATCCAAAAAGGAAAATTTATTGGTGGCCAGAATTTTGAATCGGCGTCTTATGGCGTTACCGGCTTTGGATCGTACCTAATTAATGAACAGTTATACATCGATTTTTATGCTGGCTATTCCAGAAAAGAAAGCAAACAAAAACGTTCGGCTTCTTTTGTTCAACTTGATTCTAATGGTGCGCTTCAATTTCAATCTACAGCCGGTGACCCAAAAATAAGTAACGACTCAAATCAGTTTAGTGCCGGGTTACTGTTTGCATTTGATAGCGTTATTCAGAATGTCAGTTATGGACCTCGAATCAGTTTAGATTGGGTTAATACTCGGTACGATACTTACAGCGAAACGGGTGACACCGGACTTGAATTAAATTTTCACGATGATCAACAAACCTCACTGATATCAACAGTGGGTTTCTTTCGTTCAGTAGCCGTGAGTACTAGTTTTGGTGTGATCATTTTTCAAGAAAGCATTAGTTGGAAACACGAATTTGATCAAGACCAACGTAATATTGAGGTGAGTTTTGTGGGAGACACACGTCAGAAACGTTTTACATATTCAACCGATGTTCCGGATCGTGATTATTTTGATCTGAATGTCGGCGCTTCAATTGTATTACCAGATGATATTCAATTTTTTTTCAATGCTAGAACGTTTCTAGGTAATGACATTATTGATAATTACGGGATTAGTTTGGGCATGAGAATACAACTTTAATCGACTTAAGTTAAATGTTACTACATCTATGTTATGTTTAATCAATGTACTTAAATTATATGTTAAACAATTTATAATCGTGTTGAACATAAACTGTATTCAAAAAGTGATAATTCAAAAATAAGTAGGAACTTTTCAGCATTATATTGCTCCATGTTAATGTATATTAATATACGGTATAATTAGTACGTATTTAACATTACCATGATTCCTAGGATATAAAATAATGAAAAAGTTTCTGCTGTTAACCTGCTTGCTTGTTGTACCTCTCACTAATATTTTTGCTGTTGAAAGAACGGTTAATGTTGCAGCAACCAGTAATTATGTTTTTCGAGGTCAAACTCAAACAGATGATAAAATTGCAATTCAAGCGACTTATCATGCATCGCAATTCAAAGAGACAGGCTGGTACGCGGGTTTGTTTACATCCAATGTTGCAAAAGGCATCGAAGTAGATTTGTATGGTGGTTGGCGCGCGCCTTTTGGTCGAAACAATGAATTTATTTTTGATGGTGGTGTAGTTGAATATATTTATTCCGATGATAGTTTTGCAAGAACAACGCACGAATTTTACGCCGGTGTGGGTTATGAAACATCGTATTTTCGATACTTTATTGGCGAAAATAATACCAGTTATCTGGATTTAGGCACGAGCTTGTTTGTGTTAAATGAATTTACATTAGAACTGCATTATGGTCGAACCTATGGTTTAACTCAAAATGGCAATGATCTGGGTGCAACGCTGCAAAAAAATCTTCGCGGATATATTCTATCAGCAGCGGTCACTTATGAAGACCTCGGCCCAAAAACGGATTTGGAATTTTTTATTAGTGCCTCAAAAGATTTTAATTTATAACAACAGATATTACTGTTTTTCTTTTTGCATTTAATGCTGTTAACACAGTGATTCATGCTTGCTGGTTTTGTTAGTGCCAACGCGCTTCATGCCGTTCGGTGCGTTATTGCACGCAAAACTCCATGCGATTGGACTCTCTGGACTGCCAATAACCACAAGTGGTTGTACCGATACGATTTTATCGGTTAGTGAGGGTCCAATTTTATTTCCTAAGGTGACGTGCATTGCACCATTTTCAATAGCGATTGATGTTATATAGTGACCAATTAAATACGTTGGTTTTGGTAATTTTGCTTCACGATTGTTTTTCGGAAACTTGCCATTTTTGACATAAAATTCTTCAATGCTGGGTTTTAGTCGAGCCGTCAACGAATGGACTTCTGATAGTTTTGCTTGGGTCATGTAACCAGTATAAGACGGAATCGCAATTCCTGCCAAAATACCAATAATCGCAACGACAATCATCAGTTCAATTAAAGTAAAACCATTATTGTTCTTCATTTATCATCCTCCGGCTACTTGGCCCATTTGAAATATCGGTAGGTACATGGCGATAACCAAACTACCTGTAATGCTCGCAATAAAAATGATACCCATAAATGTAATTGTATCTTTAAATCGAGTAAAATTAGTTAAGCTAGTTTCATATAATGTTTCTATTTGAAAATTAATTTCATCATCCAAATTTCCTAAACTATCAGCCAGAGTTAATGGCTGGTCTAATAAATTATCTTCTTGTAGAGAGTTTAATTGTTTTAATTGAATATCGAGTTCAACTTCATTCGCACTTGCTAGATCGAAAACGATCTTTTTTGCATTTTCATGATTAACACCAGAATTTATTATTAATTGCATAAAACGTAAGCTTAGATATAAATTATAGTGTTTTGCAATATTGTTAAAACCGGGTAAATTTAAAATCCAGCTTCCAAAAAATTCCAGTCGGTTTAAGTTATTTCTAATTTTCAGCATACTTGTAAATAGGAAAATAATAATAACAGTGATTGTAACGAAGAATACAGCCCCCCAATTTGAGAATAGACTAAAAATCATTAACGAAAAATTCGGTAAGATGCCTCCAGTTTCTGTGATCATTTTTTCAATAGCAGGGAATACAGAATTGGTGTAAATGGTACCAATAATTAATGCCATTATTATTAGAACAATCAGGTATACCATTATTCCCGAGGTATCATAATTCTTAGTGTGCTGCATACTATCTTCACTTAAGAATGTTTTCTGAAATACTTCAAAAAATTTAATACTATCGCCGCCTTGTTGTTTAATTGGATTGATTAATCGTTTAAGAAGTAATAAAGGGCCAAAGGTATTGGGTAGTTGTATTTCATCCGAGTTTGAGCTCATTAGTTTTTCGATTATATCCAATTCTACAATTTGCGTTGCAGCCAGTGTTGAACGTAATTGGGCTAATGCCGTTTCTGTGTTTGCTCCTTTATTTAAAAGAAAACTAAATTGCCTGACAACAAGCAGTAGCCGTTTATAATTTTTAGGAATTAACATTATTGACATACCTTGTGTAAATATTTTTTATCGATGGTTGTTTTATTTTCAACATTGGTAATCATACCCTCGGGAACTTTGGAGTAGCCACAAATCCACCATATTGGCGTATCGAGTTGCGTTTGAAACTGGGCTTTTCTAAAGGACAATATCTGCAAATCCGAGTTAGAATTGTGGTTAAATTTTTTATTGAGATAAAGATGAAATGATCCTTTATCTATAATGACATCCGTTACTGTATTATCTTTACCAATATATTCATTGAGTTGCTTGAAGTGGTGGGTGTCAGGCCAATAGCCGTGCCTGACATAAAAGGCGAGTATTTCAGACTTTAATGGGCCGGATAAACCCAGTGCGGCAGTTGTGCTAGAAATTTTTAATACTGTTAAATAATATTTAGAGGCGTTGCTGATCAATATTCCGATGATGATGATAACTGTACAAAATTGAAACAGGTAATACATCTCTCGATTTATGAAAGGTTGCTGGCGTCTTTGCATTGTTATTATTGAATCTACCACACGATTTACTATCTAGCATAGTCTACTTTTGACGTAAGTTCTGATAATAAACAAATAAAAACAATAACTTATGAAATATTTAAGGCTTGACTTCATTTATTTGATAATTAACATTGCACTAATTAATAATCTATTCTATAGTTCGATATATGTCGAACTATAAAACTATTGAACGCCAAGCTGATATGTTTAAAGCACTGAGTAATACGCATCGATTGGTATTATTTAATCGCTTAATAAACTGCTGTGAACCGGGTACAAAATGCAGTACCGATGAAGCCATTAAATTTTGTGTTGGTGATTTAGGTGAGGGTCTTGATATCGCACCGTCTACTTTATCACACCATATAAAAGAACTGCATCGAGCCGGTCTGGTGCAAATGGAACGCCGCGGTAAAAATGTCGACTGCTGGGTAGACCCTGCAGTATTAACCGAATTAAAAGCTTTTTTTAGCTAGTTAAAAAATTGGAGAAAAATCATGAGTAACTGTTGCCCACCAAAATCATCCAGTAAAAATAAGGAACAAGATGAGCATCGACAGGATGTGCGCGAAGCATATGCTAAAGTTGCGAATGCGAGTAACGACAAAACAGCAACTGGTATCGAGAGTAGCTGCTGCGGAGTGTCGGATGACGATGCGATTAATACCTTAATATCAACCCGATTAGGTTATAGCGAGTCTGATTTAGAAAATGTTCCTTCCGGAGCGGATATGGGTTTGGGCTGTGGTAATCCGCGCGCCATTGCATCGTTACAAGCGGGTGAAACCGTTGTTGATTTAGGCGCGGGTGGCGGCTTTGATTGTTTTTTGGCCGCACAAGAAGTGGGTAAAACTGGCCATGTTATTGGTGTTGATATGACGCCCGACATGTTGAGCAAGGCACGCAGCAACGCCGATAAAGGCGAGTATAGTAATGTTGAATTTCGACTCGGTGAAATAGAACACATGCCTATTGCGAATAACACCGCTGATGTTATTATTTCTAACTGCGTTATCAATTTATCACCAAACAAAGAACAAGTGTTTAAAGAAGCGTTTCGAATTTTAAAACTCGGTGGTCGCTTAGCTATTTCAGATGTAGTGGCAACAGTCGAGCTACCTGAAGCAATACGCAATGATCCGGGTTTAATTGCAGGTTGCATGGGTAATGCTTCATTAATTTCTGATTTAGAGGCGATGATCAAAGATGCTGGTTTTGAAGACGTAAAAATTCAACCCAAAGATGAATCAAAAGAATTTATTCGAGATTGGGCTCCGGATCATAATATTACGGATTACGTGGTGTCGGCCTCTATTGAAGGTGTTAAACCGAACAATAAGGCGTGTTGTTAATCATTATCTGAATTAACGAGAATAGAACTTATATTCTCGTTATCCTTCATTTTTTTTCAATTGAGTGAGTCTGTTTTTGTAATGCAATGATGGCACGGCGATTGTCGCAAATCGTAGCGATATAGCGATAAACAGGCTGGCGGAGATAATGATAATGCCTAAAGTTGCTTTGGCGAAATCATTCCCGTGTATAAATTTTTTTTCAATATCATTTTCGAATGCACGAAAACAATGGTTTGGCCCATCAATAGGATAAAACGAAAAATTAATCACGACTTCCAAAAATTTCCAATATCGTCGAAATGGTGTTTTCTTTTCATTTGAAAAATAACCAACCCGAGCTGATATTACCGCATTAGG
>VAOX01014708.1_pt1 | contig 20908 bp, 22 predicted proteins | sample 3393891 | NCBI WGS metagenome assembly VAOX01 (sample SAMN08290429, study PRJNA428436) | hydrothermal vent metagenome | isolation source: Deep-sea hydrothermal vent chimney | place: Indian Ocean: Southwest Indian Ridge | depth 2822 m m | reverse complement strand
TAGCTAAACGTGCTCTCAGATGTGCAATTTGAGGTGTAACGCCATCACCGAACGGGTGAATAACGAAACTATAGAATATTCAATACTCTCAATAACTTACCACACTATTGCGTGGTCAACTGATGAATTTAGGATAATAGCCTCCGCAATCATCATGTCGTAAAATATGCGCCGCCCATGGGTTTCGTTTTGCGTCGTTCTTGAGACAATAGGCGACTGGGTTGCATGAAATCCGGATAATGCACCACAGGAAATGGTCAAAAACAGCAGAGGATAAATGGGCAGGCCATCTGGGTGCATATTTGTAAGGCTAAGTTCTGGAACAGGCGCACCGCTATATACCAGTGAAAAGCCAATGCCTGCTGCGCTTATTAGCAAAAGTGATCCAAAGACAGGGTAAAAGCGGCCAATAATTTTATCGATAGGTAATAAAGTTGCTATCGCATAATATAAAAAAATCACCGTGCTAATGACAGAAAGGCTCAGCCAGCTCGGGGTTAGATTGTATATTAAGCCTGATGGTGCGGAGACAAAAACTGTACCCACCAGTAGTAGTAAAATAATTGAGAATACATTAACACCATGTTTCATAACTGAGCCCAGATATATGCCTGCCAGCTCTGGCAGGTGTGCCCCGCGATTACGAATAGAGATCATACCCGTCAGGTAATCGTGAACTGCACCAGCAAAGATAGCACCAGCAACAATCCAGATAAATGCAACAGTCCCATACAGCGCACCGAGTATTGGGCCAAAAATTGGCCCAATTCCTGAAATATTCAATAGCTGGATTAACAAATTTTTACCTCTTTGTAGAGGTAAAAAATCTACTCCGTCATTGCAGTTATGAGTCGGTGTAATACGTTCTGTCTCGGCACCAAAAACTTTTTCTACATAATGCCCGTAAATAAAATTTCCGAGCAGCAGTAACACAATACTTAATATAAAAGTAATCATTTAGTTCATTCCTTAATAAAAGTTATAACGCATGAGCAATACCAATACCAATACCAATACTAGAGAGAGGCTGCATACTATGTATATCAATTACCGCAACCTCTATTTTCGAGTAAATCGCGAACAGAAAATTAGATCCTCTATAATGCCGTCATACTGATTGTTTTCAATATATCGGGATACTTCAAAACCAGGTTTATTGCCATCTATAAATTTGTCTTGTCCAGGAGCCGTGAATTTTTTATAGCCATGTTGTATTGGCAACCAGAAAATTATAATGATAAGAATAAAAAATACTAATATACGATTCTTCCTTTACCTGATATTTAAGATAAGCCTTGTGAGACAGAATTTATAGAAATAAAAAATGTTCTGCGTTTTCTTATTATTAGTTAAATCAGCAGGTAATATTTAAAACAGGTGCTAAATTGTATAATTATGATGCTAGAATGGCGGTATTGTGTGCTAATCAGGCCTGAATAAGCACGTAGCCAGTGGTAATATAGGCACAACATGTAAAGTATCTAAAAATTCAGAGGCAATGACGAAAATATGTTTATTACCTGGTTAGACTATGTGATGTTTTTATTTCAGGGTGGCAGCGTTGTTATCACAGCGGGCCTGATTCTGTTTGGTATACCGATATTGCGGGATCAGCTACTCAATCATAACCCTGCGCTCTGGAAGCACTTTCTTGTTGTTATGTTATTTAGCCTGCTGGCAATTTATGGGACACACGCCGGCAAAGCCATCTCAATGACGGGTGGGCTAGAATCGGTGGACCTGACGCATGCATTAAAACCGAATCAGGCGGTAGTGAATTTTCGGGATATGGTTGTCGTTACAGCTGGCCTGGCACTTGGCCCGTGGACAGGATTGCTGGTAGGCGGCATCGCCGGGCTTGAACGTTATTCTCTGGGTGGATTTACAGCGGTTGCCTGCTCGTTAATGAGTGTGCTCAGTGGATTGCTGGCAGGACTAATCAGACGTTATAATGGTGCTATGCTCACTCCCCTTAAAGCGGCAGGTGCTGGTGCTATGAGTATTATAATACAAATGAGCCTTATTCTTCTTTTATCAAAGCCCTTTAGTGATGCATGGTTGCTGGTGCAGCACACTGGAATACCCATGCTGATTATAACTATTGCAGGTTGTTATGCCTTTCAACAGGTGATGAGGGGCCTTGATAAAGTAAGGCTACAGTTACTGGCGAGAAAAACGAAAATACGTGCTCAGCAAGCAGAAATTCGGGCACTTAACGCACAAATTGAGCCGCATTTTCTTATGAATACTCTGAATGCAATAAATGCCCTTATCCGCATAGATCAGGACAGGGCCAGATATTATGTGACGATGCTGGGTGAGTTTTTACATGAAACCAGAAGTTACGCCACACAGAATACGATTTTTATTAAGGATGAGCTGTGTCATATAGATAAATACCTTGAATTTCAGTATCTGCGTTTTTCTGAGACGATTCAATATGATGTACAGATAGCATCGCCAGATATGCTTGAATATAAAATACCTCCTCGATCACTACTCACTTTAATAGAAAATTCACTGGTTCATGGGTTTAGCGATAGATCAAAGAAGAATATAATAACACTTCGTGTTTACCTGAAAGATGATAGATTAATTATAACGGTGGAAGATAATGGGGCAGGTGTACAACAAAATAAAATACAGGGAATTGGTAACAGGCCAGTAAAATCAGATCATAAAAAAGGAGGTTATGGTTTATATTGCCTGAAAAAAACACTAAACAGATATTATGGAGAAAAAACCGACCTGAGAATAGACTCTCCAGCAGATAAAACAGGAACACTCGTTCAGCTATCTATACCTGTCGATCTGAAACTTAAAGGATTACCTGGATGATACGGACTCTAATTGTTGATGACGAACCATTGTGCCTTGACGAGTTAAAACACCTTCTTTCTTGCTATAAAGATATAAGTATTGATTTTGAAGCGTCTAATATGGTTGATGCTCTGGCGATACTACAAACACAGACATTAGATCTGGTATTTCTTGATATTGAAATGGGAAATGAGAAAGCGGGTCTGAAAATAGCGAGAAAGATATCTGAACAGGAAGATTCCCCGCAAATTATTTTTTTAACAGCTCACCCACAACATGCGCTTAAAGCCTTTGACTTTCAACCGTTACATTACCTGCTAAAACCAATGTCACAGGATAAGCTTGATCTTGCTATTCAGCGAGCACGTGACCTGGTTTAAAATGAAGCAAGGATGTCCGGCGAAAAAATATACAGAAAAATCGCGCATGCGGTTCACTCTATGGAGCCAGCAGGGAGAGTAACAATAAAGTATAGAACCTGTGATGAGTATGATGCGGTTATTCGCCCTACAGTTTACCTGGCACCTGATGACATACTGTACATCCATAAAGATAAACTCAGTAATACAACAAAAGTATTTACAACGGATGGGAAGTTGTTTGAAGGTATACGACAAACATTACAGAGTTTTGAAGGTTTACTTGGTGGAAATAGCTTTTTTAGAATTCATACGAGTTATCTGGTTAATCTGCAACATGTACTGGGGCAGAAACCACGAACATCAGGAGAGGAAAGCAATATCCTGACATTGAAAAATTCCACAACCGAGCTGCCTATCAGTAAATTGAAAATTGGTACATTAAAAGCGGCACTGGAATCACTAAAATAAGATCATCAAATGGGGTAGTGTTTTTCAATATCTTATGATTTTTTCAGGTTTAAGGGTAAGCCAGGTAAGTTGGCGCACCAGCTTATGTTTAATATTCTCGATAACTTACAGCACTATTACGCGTCCAACTGATGATTTCAGGATAAAAACTTCATCTTACAGCTATAAACAAGATATAATTAACTATGGAACCTGAAAACATATTTGAATCGATCCCTGACAATCTGACTGAAGAAGTGTTTGAACTAATTGTTCAAAGCTCTACAGTAAAAATAGAACGGATAGTTTCCAGAGGGCATTGTTCACCAGAATCAGGCTGGTATGATCAGGATAAAAATGAATGGATTGTTGTTATGAAAGGAGAAGCTATAATCTGTTTTGAGGATAATAAAAAAGTTAATCTTAAGAGTGGAAGCCACCTGAATATACCGGCACACCTGAAACATAGAGTTAAGTGGACAGACCCAGATGTAGAAACCATCTGGCTTACTGTGCATTATTAGATAATCATTGAAAACAATATGTGATTGTTATTCACATTTTTTTATAACAGGGCGCTAGTTAAAAAATAGTGACAGAGTAAATTTTATGGACGCATATAAAACACCAGATTCTAATGTAAATACTTCATATAAAAGGCCCTTTAAACCGATTAAGGCTGTACTGCTCGGCCTGTCTATATCCATAATATTGCTGATCATTGTAAGCGTGGTTTTTGCGGTACTATTTAGTATTAGCGTTGGCGTAGATTTCAACGAAGTAGATGCTTTTGAAAAACTGGTTACGACTCATACGCCTTATCTGATACTGGATTTATTATTATCAGCCGTCTTATATTATTTTTCAGGTATTGTTGTTGGAAAAAACACACCTGAAAAGGAATATAAATATGCAATTATTGTATCAATAGTTACATTAACATTTTTTATTATAATCAATGTTATCAGTGATACTGGTAGCCAAATGCCTCTATGGTCTGAAATACTAAACTACTTAATTGTTCCAGTGGCTATACTATCAGGTGCCAGGTCGTCTACTGGTCGGACAGACGATTCAACAGCTATGGGCTTAAAATCCACAGCTTGAACAATACGGACTAAAAGAGTCCTTTACAAAAAAATTCACCCTGCAACTCACCTGGAATATGACAAAAAGAGTATAACATGGGCAAGCATACAGACTCAGCAATTGTATAGCCACTAAAGCCCTGCCCTATAGCTGTTCTCGGCTCGAGTTAACTCAGGTTGAAGTGTAATGAAATCAGAGATAACACTATTAAATGGAATATTTTCTGAGCACATTCATCATTAATAAAATCACATGTAATTATCAGTAAAAATAATGATTAAAACTGCCTGTAAGTACTCTATTTACTATATAATTTTTGTCCTGCTGCTAGTTATAAACTACAGGTCAGCATCTGCCAGTGCATTATGCACAAAAAATTTACACTCTGATGGCAGAGTAGTTATTTCTGAGCCTACGATCTGTATTGGCGTTCTTGCTTATCGTGGAAAAGTACAAACACTATTGCGCTGGTCAGCCACAGCACGGTATCTATCGCAACACACTGGTCTGCGTTTTATGATTGTACCTCTAAATCTGGATGAAATGACAACAGCCATTAAAACCCGCCAGATACATTTCACGCTGACTAACCCTGGAAATTATGTCGTGCTGGAGTCTCAGTTTGGTGTGTCGAGAATTGCTACTATGCAAACACGAGACAATGCTCAGACACACATACATTTTGGTGCGGTTATATTCGCTCGTTCAGATAATCCTGCTATACGCTCGATTACTGATTTGCACGGAAAATCTTTTATGGCGGTGAGCCCAACTGCATTTGGTGGCTTTCAGATGGCGTGGCGAGAGCTGAAAGCGCAAGGTATTAATCCTTTTGCCGATATCAGTGATTTGCGCTTTGCTGGATTTCCACAGGACAATATCATATATTCGGTGCTCGATGGTACAGTAGATGCAGCTACGGTTCGAGCGGATACCCTGATACGGATGGCTGAGGCAGGCACGATAGAGTTGAGTGATTTTCGTATTCTAAACCCGCAATATACAGGGAGACAGATGTTCGGAAAAATGCATCCATTGAGTACACGGCTTTATCCAGAATGGCCCTTTGCAACGCTAAAGAGCACGCCCCGTGAACTGGCCACGCATGTAGCGCGTGTATTATTGTCTATGTCGCCAGAGCACTATGCCACACGTTTATCACGTACGGCTGGCTGGACAGTACCCATGGACTACACACCTGTACACAGGTTAATGGAAGAGTTACAGATTGGCCCTTATGCAGCATTGCGTCAGACAACTTTTGTCGCATTGCTACAACGCTATGTTTACTGGTTTATTGCGTTAGCTATTCTGCTTTTATTACTGCTTGTTATTAACGGTTATATTTCGCGCACAAATCGCAGACTCAAACATACCCAGTCTGTATTACAGGATGAGATTTCAGCACATAACCGCTCCCAACTAGCCCTTGTACGATATCGAGAGAACCTTGAAGAACAGGTGACAGAACGTACAGAGGATCTGAAGAAAACTAATGCGGCCCTTGAAAAAAGCCGCATTGCATTACGAGAACTGGTTAGAATTACCAGCGCCCCGGATTTATCTCACAGGGATAAGCTGTCCAGGTTGCTGGATACAGGTTGCAGATATTTTAATTTATCCGTATCAATACTGGCGAGCATTGATACGGATAAATATTATATTTGTCAGGCTCTGGAAGTACCCCTGGATGAAGCTGATGAAATTTCAGATTGTAAGCGTTCTACCAGCGGTCATTTTGTTAGCGGACTACTTGAGCATAATCAGCGCTATCCAGGTGAACCACTGGATATACCCGATGTTGAAAAAAACCAGGTGTCAAAAGATGCTTTCACCGAGAGTGAATGGAAATCATATCTGGGCACAACTGTAATTGTAAACGGTAAAATTTATTGTAGCCTTGAGTTTTTCGACAAACGGGCACGAGACAATCAATTTAGTCAGTGGGATCATGAGCTACTTAAAGTAATGGCGCAGTGGATAGGCGATGAAGTTGAGCTTAAAATTGCGCATGATGCACAACAACGGCATGAACTGGAGTTTGCGCGGGTATCCCGTATGAACTCAATTGGCGAAATGGCTGCCAGTCTGGCGCATGAGCTGAACCAGCCCCTGACCGGAGCAATTAATTATTGTAATGGTTGCCTGCGGATGTTGCGAGAAGGCAATGCCGATTTAATGAAACTCAGTGAAGGCATGAAAAATGCAGTTGAAGGAGCAACAATGGCAGCGAATATTATCAGACGTATTCGTGGGTTTGTTCAAAAAGGCGATGCTCAGTACACGGCTCTGGATCTAAATACTGCCGTACATAATGTGCTTGCACTGGTTAGCCATGAAGCACAAAGGCTCGATGTAAAAATTGAATTAAAACTACAGGATAATCTTCCGCAGGTAATGGGGGATATGATTCAGCTTGAACAGGTTGTGTTAAATTGTATTCGTAATGGCCTGGATGCCATGAATGAAGTAACATCAAAAAATAAGGTGCTACGCATTGTAAGCAGATATAATCAGGAAAAAAATATTGCATTAAGCATAATCGACAATGGATCGGGGATTTCAGAAAACGTTATGCCCAGGATATTTGATGCATTTTATACCACGCGATCTGATGGCATGGGCATAGGCTTATCAATTAGCCGTTCTATTATAGAGGCACATCAGGGGACAATTATCGCGCGTGCTCTGATGAATGGCGGCACTGAATTTATTTTTGTACTTCCTACAGGAAATTTATATGAACAGCATTAATTTTATAAAATCAAAATCTGTTGTTTATATTGTCGATGATGATCGTATGGCCAGGGAGTCGCTTAAATGGCTTGTTGAATCTGCGCATCTGGTAGCTCAGGTGTTTGAAAATGGTGAGAGCTTTCTTTATCAAATTAACAAGGCCAATACTGGCTGCGTTATTCTTGATATACGCATGCCAGATATTAATGGTATGGAGCTGTATACTCGACTTAAGGCTTGCGGTTCGACTATACCTGTAATTATAGTAACTGGTCATGCCGATGTGGCGATGGCGGTAAGAGCGATGAAAGCAGGAGCGTTTGATTTTGTGGAAAAGCCATATAATGATGCTTTAATGCTGGAGCTGATTCAGGCGGCCATTAGTGCTGATAAAAAAAGTGGTGAAAAAAAGCAAAGAATTGAAAATATACAGAATCGTATAGAGCAGTTAACACCTCGAGAGCATGAAGTAATGATGTTTGTCCTTGATTCCCGACAGAATAAAATTATTGCACATGAACTGGGTATTAGTATTAAAACAGTAGAGTTACATCGCGCTAATTTAATGACGAAAATGAGTGCAAATTCATCCACTGAACTGGTTCGAATGGCCATGATGGCAGGCGCAGATGTTGTTATTTAGGCATTACCAGAAAATTTATCCGGATAGCTTTCCCAGGGTGTGCCCTGGGCTATAATCGGGTACGGCCTGGTTACCTTCTTTTAATCCCACTTCTACACTCGGTAGTGCAGTAATCTGGAATTAAATGAGGAAAAATATTATGTTTAAGAAAAAATCAGTTTATATAGCGGTGACGCTGGTAACAGTCTTATCTACAATACCCGTAATAACAATGGCTGATGACGAGCATAGAAGTTATGTGCTTAGTGGGAATTGTGCAGAACTTTCGGCCGATAGAACAACAGAATTTCATGGCAATCCATCAACCAGTCGGCTAAATCTGGCAATGGCAGGTAACCAGTGGGTAGTGTTCGATAAATTTATGCAGGGATTTAATGAGCATCGTGCCGTGATCAGCCATAAAGAAATAGATCTGAGCGCAATTGGGAATCAGCCACGTACATTTTCCGAGTTGCAGAAGCGAGGTGCAGATTATTTTATTGAACTTATTCCGCCTGGTCTGGAGCGCAATCAGATTAAGAGCGGTTGCATGTTACTCGGTAATGACGATCCCCGTAACTATCTACCGGCCAGCATTCAGGTTAATTTTGATATTTTTACAAGCACTAATTTTAACTTAATGAGGGATCTGGCGAAAAGTGGCTTTGTAACTGAGGCGACACCCTATATTCGTAACCAGTTAACCTTGATGACAGACGCTGCTAACAGCAGAGGTATTGGTAATGGAATAGATCCAACGATAGATACAACGCTTGACTTACTCGACCCCGGTATTCGTGTTTCAGAAGTGGATCATATTAATGAAGGCATACATCGAGGCATTAATGCGATGTATCAACGCATGGATGAGTATACTCGACTTAATGCCAGTGGCGCAGAAGTAGCAGCACTCGATGAACTGCTTAATGCAGTGGCCAACCCGCAACCCGGTTCACCTGCTGCTTTGCGTACAGATGTTAGTACTAATTTCAATCTGGCAACTAATCCTGCGTGTAATTATCTGGGCCATGCAAGCATTGCTGATGGTACGCTGAGAATGTGCGAGTTCGCAATATTAAATAAAGCGAATACTCATGAAACACGTGTACACCATATAGAAACGCCCACGCGTATCCTGGCGGGTAGTTCAGATGTAGGCCCTGTCTGGATATCAGAGCTTCAGCTAGCGGTTAATAATGGTGATGCAGTGAGTGGTTACCAGCCCATCGATGCTGTTAATCGCCCAGTTGTATATTCCGTTGCATTTTTGGCAACCATGAATAAAAATCATAAAAAGCTGGCTAAAAAGTGGCTACGTTTTTTACTCAGTCCGCGAGGTACACAGATTTATGTTGATGGTGGATTTTCTGCCTTAACCGGAACTGAACAAGGTGAAAGCTACACATTTGATGCGGATGGAGCCCTGATTATTACGCCGTTTACGCCTTAGAATGTATAAGCCCCTGAACGTATAATTTGAGAAAGGTCAGTTGGACACATCTGGGCATGTTACCAGGTGTCCAACTGGTTTTTATTTATTCAGTTGATGGGTTAATTCAGGGTAATAGCTGCCATGAAATATTCAGAGCAGCTGAAATTTTTCTGATACTGGATATTTTTAATTTAATGACTCTAGAGTATTTTTTATGTGGTGTCTCAATAATTTCTGCTTCGCACTGAAGCTGCCATAAATCTGAATTATTATAATCAATGAATAACAGACCCGCATATGGGTGAGAATACAAATTACCCAGGGTCATATACAGGTTATTACCGGTAAAATCATTAAATACCAGAGTGTCATTATTCTCTATTCTCACAAATCCGGGCTCACCTCCTCGATGAGATATATCTGCGCCCCTATGCTGAATCTGTGGGTGATAACTGGCTATAAAAAAAGTATCGGCCTTACTTATTAATGCTCTGCAAGCTTTATTAATTGTAGTATATTCCTCAACTTTGATACTCCCTGTGTGCTCAATATTATTAACTATATCGGCTTTGCGAGTCTGTATGTATTTCGGGCAATTACCAAATGCCTGATTTATTTTTATGCGTAAGCTGTTTTTACTCTGCGCCACTAACTCACCTGCCATTCTATTTCTGCGCCGAGTATGGTGTTCCAGACCTAAAAAACCGAGCTGGACGTTGTGCCTGATATTCTCGCTTAAGCAATCCCCTGTGATGATCGATGTGTTAATTTCAAGGTGCTGTTTATCGGCTACACTTAAAAACCCCGGGCTACCCGTTAATATCGATGCCCAGGGCCGGTTGTACTCATCCACCGATGCAACGAAGAGAGTATTTAACACAGCGTAAAATACCTGTTGTTGTTCCGATAAATTATCTGTAATCATTATTTCTGATAACTTATTGGCTATTGCTTCTACACCAGAGCGCTTCTGCAAATATATCTCACCTTGATGGTATACAGGATGTTTACGCATTATTATCCTCTTCATATTTTACCGTGTTGTTGTAAATACAGAGAAGCCGTGACGCTCTTAGCGTGCCAGCCCAACCTGTACTTTGTCCATAGGTATAAATCCCTGCAAGGTTTCTACACGCTGTAGCCAGCTAAGAATATGAGGGTAGCTCTCAAGCGACACACCACCTTCAGGCGCATGAGCAATATAAGTATAAGCTGCGACATCAGCGATACTGGCATTATTTAGCGCCAGCCATTTACGGTCTTTGAGGTGTTTATCTATGATACTCAGAAGATGGTGGCTTTGCTCAATCAGTTTATCGTGCTCAAGCTCGGCTTTAAATACATTAACCAGCCTCGCCGCTGCCGGGCCTTCAGCGATTTCTTTTGTTGCAATGGCCAGCCATTGCTGAACTTTTGCAACAGATTCGGCATCCTGTGGATACCATTGAGGTGCATATTTAATTGAAAGATATGCAATTATCGCAACAGAATCACGCACAATAAAGCCATCATCATTTATAACGGGTACCATCTGAAATGGATTTAGCTGTGAATATGCTTCAGCAAGATGCTCGCCCTCATCCAGTTTCACGTGAATGAGCTCATAGTCAATATCGAGCAACGATAGCATCAATCGCACTCTGTGAGCATGGCCGGATAATGGAAAATCATATAATTTAATCATGGGCTTTACCTGTATGGTTGTGGAATAAAAATTTACTTCTGCAACATTTATAAATGTACCGATCTGTCCTGCTATCAATAATAGATAGATCGGTCTATATAGTCAAGTATTTCTGGTATAAAATATCAAAAAAGTAAATATTGCATGTAAATCAAAGATTTCCGTATATATCAGGGGTGGGGGGCATATAGCGAAAATGATGAGTTGAGGGTCAATTGACTGATTTTTCCAGGATTAAATAGCCTCATTTTATACAGAGTGGTATATTTGCTGTAGTTGGCTGAAAAACTTGAACCTGAAGGCCTGTTTACAATTATCCCGACACAGGGGGAGGGTTATCAATGGTATCGAAGAAACGCGATCACCTGGTGTCCATTGCGCTGGACCTATTCAGCCAGCATGGTTATCGTGCTACTGGTATAGACACCATACTGGCTGAGTCCGGTGTTGCCAGGATGACATTGTATAATCACTTTAAATCTAAAGATGAGCTCATTATTGCCACATTGAAAAAACGTGATGATGAGTTTATGCAGTGGCTGGATGATGCGATTAAGCGATATACACCTCATCAACAGGGAGACCCCCGAATATATAAATTACTGGCCCTGTTTGATGCCTTACATGAGTGGATAAACAGTGAAGCCTTCAATGGCTGTAATTTTATTAATGCGAGTATTGAGTTCAAGCGTGAGGACGACCCTGTTCACATAGCAGCCGGGGCGTTTAAAAAATTAAAGCTGGGTATTTTGCAGGAATTACTTTCTGAGCTTAAGCCTGGTAATCCTGCGGAAGTTGCGAAACAGATACATATGATTATTGAAGGCGCAATTGTTATGGCTGTGAGTATAGGTGAAAAAAATTCAGCCATTATTGGAAAAAAAACAGCTTTGCAAATTATACAGACCTGTTTATAACTTAAAAGAGAATTTAAAATGAATTATATTACGGGTATAGATCATATCGGTATTCGGGTTTCCGAGCTTTCAACTGCCAGAGCATTTTATGAAAAGCTGGGATTTGTTTTTGTCGAAGGCCCCATAGGCCCCGAGCCTGTAGCAATTATGGAGCACCCGGGAGGTGTTGTTGTAAATTTTATACTCAATGCTGAACGCTCCCCTGATAAAAATATACTAATGGACATACCTGAAAGGCATGCTGGTTATACTCATGTCGCATTGCGTGTAAATGATCTTGCTAAAGTAGAGTCGGAGCTTAAAAAACTGAATATCGTGATTACAGAAGGCCCTGTGGATTTTGGTGGTAACCATGGCTCATCTCTGTTTATACGTGATCAGGATAGAAATGTTATTGAGTATCATCAACAGGCAACATAACAGAACGTCACTGGTGTTTACCCTGGGGGCCGCTATATATATCTAAAGAGGGTGCCGGCAATTAATAGAGGTGTACTATATTTAACTTATAACAGTTACATAGAGTGATTTATATTGCCTGTGCATGCACGGCAATTAGTGTTTACCTGACCAGTCCATTCTCAACTTCATCTCGACTTGCTTTTCCTTCAAGTAATTCGATTAAGGTGAGAGCGAAGTCCATGGCTGTGCCCGGGCCACGGGAGGTGATTATTTTTCCGTCAATTTCAATGGCTGTGCTTTTTATGGTTGTGTCGGGCAGGTTTAGTTCGTCCAGTGCGCCTGGATAGCAGGTGACAGTTTTGTTTTTTAGCAAGCCAGCAGCAGCTAATGCTTTTGGGGCGGCACAAATAGCAGCCACATACTGATTTTCTGATGCATGATCCTGTAGCAGTTTCTGTACGGTTTTGTTATCTCGAAGAAAATTTGCGCCGGGCAGGCCCCCAGGCAATACAATCATGTCGAATTTTTTATCGTGCAGTGATTCAATATTTGTTGCAGGTATTATTTGTGTACCACGTGCTGCTTTTACCGGTTCATTATCCAGCCCGGCGGTTGTTACCTGTATGTTTGCACGCACCAGTAAATCTGTGATCGTAATGGCTTCAAGCTCTTCGCAGCCATGGGCTAATGGAACTAAAACGCTGCTCATAACAATATTTCCCGCTCTGGTTTAACTGATGTAACAGGGGTTAATTACTCTTTTTTGTTCATATAAACTGATAATATCTGCATGCCTTTTAGCAGGTTGAGTGCTTCGTTTACATTATAATCTTTTTTAAGCCGCTCCATCATTTCTTTATTTTCAGATATTTTGTGCAATTTTTTCTTCGCAGGTTTTTTTTCATTTGGGTTGCTGATATGACCCGCGAGATCCGATTCTTTTATTTGCTCGAATGCGCTTTCCTGTTTTTCTGTTAGTCGTACATTTCTAACTACAATGTCAGGTACTATGCCTTCGGCCTGTATAGATCGACCATTGGGGGTGAAGTATCGAGCTGTGGTAAATTTAACAGCGCCACCATCCCGCAATTCCTGTATGGTTTGTACTGAGCCTTTGCCGAATGATTTCTGGCCCATAATTATAGCTCGTTTATGATCCTGAAGTGCGCCGGCAACAATTTCTGATGCGGATGCAGAGCCGCCATTGATGATGACCACCATCGGTGCTCTGTTTAGTATATCGCCAGGTTTCGCAGTAAATTCGAAATAGGAATCATCCACTCGGCCTTTGGTGTAAACTAGTTTACCCTTTTCTATAAATAGATCAGAGACATCTGCTGATGCATTTAATACCCCCCCCGGATTATTTCTTAGATCCAGTATTAAGCCTTTAAGAGGAGATTCGTTTTTTTCTATTAATTTTGTAATTGCTGTTTTTAAATGGCCCGCTGTTTTTGATTGAAAGGTGCTTATCCTCACATAGCCAAAGCCTGGCTCCAGTAAATAACTTTTTACACTTTTCACTTTTATAATAGCGCGTTTTAAATTGAATACTATTGGTTTGTCTTTACCCTCGCGCATTATGCTTAGTTCAATGGATGTGCCGGGTGCGCCTCGCATGGCTTTCACTGCGTCATTGAGCGTCATGTCTTTTACGGATTTTTTATTCAGACGTATTATTAAATCACCGGCTTCTATGCCCGCTTTATATGCGGGAGTGTCATCTATGGGGGAAATAACTTTCACAAAGCCGTCTTCAACACCAACCTGTATACCCAGACCGCCAAACTGGCCCGTAGTACCAATTCTTAGCTCCTGATACTCTTCTGCATTGAGGTAATTTGAATGCGGATCGAGCCCTGCAAGCATGCCGCGTATGGCATTTTCAAGCAACTCCCTGTCGCTTACCTCTTCTACATAGTTTGATTTTATGCGGGCGAAGATATCTGAGAAATTCCGTAGCTGGTCTAATGGTACTTTTTCCGGTGATGATTTCTCCTGAGGTGATTTTCCCGATGAAAATTTCCTCGGCGAAGATTCTCCAGGCGAGCGTTTTTCATGAGGCGACTGTTCCGCCTGTGTGGTGTTTTCAGTCATCTCTTCGGCTATAGCATTAAGCGTATAGCTGGCTGCTGAGATACTTAGCAATAAAACTGATACGGCAGATGCCAGTTGTTGTAGGCTCATTTTTCACTCCTGATTGAACACTATTGCCATTAAATACTGGCTTTAATTTTTTAATTATTCTGTAATGCCAGATGCGGTACTTTGCTTGAACACCATTTTTTGGGGTTTACCGGCTTGCCCTGTTTTCTAATTTCAAAATACAGTCCGGGCCTTAGCTGTCCGCCACTGTCTCCAACGGTTGCAATAACTTCGCTTGCTTCAACCCAGTCGCCAACCTTCTTATAGATAGCCTGTGTGTAGCCATACAGACTCATATAACCATCATTATGGTCAATTATAGTAATAAACCCATAACCTTGCAGCCAGTCCGCAAATGCAACTCTACCGTGTGTAACAGCACGTACCGCTTCATCATAATCGGCTTTTATGACGACACCGTTCCATTTCAGATCACCCTGGTTGCGTGAGGTTCCAAAAGTGGCTCGAAATCTCCCCCGAACTGGCCAGGGCAATTTGCCTTTTAATTGCCCAAATGGCTTCTGACTGAGTGCATCAGCGGGAATATCAGCCAGTAACTCACCCAGTGACTTTAGCAGATCTTCAATACGACTTCGGCTGGATTCAAGATCTTTTAGCGTAAGTTGCTGGCTATTAATATCTTTGTTTAAACGAACAAGCAGCTTTTCACGCTTTTTTCTATGACGCTTTAACTGTTTTTTCTCCTGCTTTTTAACTAAAACCAGTGCTGAAAGCTGTGCTGTGGTTTTTGTGATGCTGGTTTTTAGTGCTTTTTCCTTTTCAATGCTGGACAGCCAGGTTTCGATTTGCTGGCCCCTCGCACGGTTCAGGTAGGCATAGTAGACCATTGCACGGCCCATTTCAGTTGGGTTTTGCTGGTTGAGTATCATTTTTAGCTGTGGCTGTTGCCCCATGGCGTAAGCTGAGCGTATTTGTGCGGCCAGTATTTTTTGCTGTTTTGCCAGTTGTCGCTTTAAGGTTTTTAGTTCTTCTCGGGATGTTGCAAGCTGTTTAACAGATTTTTTATGCCTTCTTTGTGTTTTTCGCAACTTTTTGGAAGCTTTGGCGATTTTCACCTCCAGTTTGCGTAATTCCGTGCGAACGGTATTACGCTGATCTTTCTTTTGACCCAGCGCAGATAGAACTCGAGTTATTTTGTCCCTTATTGAATCCAGCCGCGATTGATAGCTTGCCGAGGGTTGCGCAGCAAGACTTCCGGGCAGCATTAGCATGCATAAGGTAAAAATTAGTGTTTTTGCATAAGAAAGCTGGGGCATAATATTGTACACAGGCTGTATTTGATGTTGATTTACGCTTAATTTGAGAATAAATTTCTATTTTAATAAAAAAACACGGACAATGATGGATTAATTTAGTTAAAAAGTATGTATCATTGTATGGTAGATTACTAATATTAGTAAACACAAAATCAGTATGTAAATCAGCGGGAAGGTATCTAATGGTTGTAAATCTTGAAGAAACACAGTTAATGACTCGTGAAGAGGATATTGAACGCGCCTCTCGTTCATTAAAAGCGATGTCGCACCCTTTGCGACTTAAAATATTATGTACGTTGCGGGATCAGGAAGTGAGTGTGCAGGATATTGTCGATAACGTTGGCACGTCACAGAGCAATATATCGCAGCATCTGGCGATACTGCGTGATAAGGGTATTCTGGCATCACGCAAAGATGCAAATCGAGTATTCTACCGAATTGGGGATGCGCGCACCCTGCGACTTATTGGTATGATGCAGGAAGTTTTTTGCTCGCAGCGTTTGTTTGACGAATAACTCGTCTCAATCAGAGGAAAAAGCCTAATAATTAATTCTGTTGCCCATACTGGCTTTGGCTGGCTTTATGCAGAGTCATCAAATCGGTTCGGCAGGCAGGGTGCAAAATAACGCTTTTTCTCTGCAAGGGCTTACGTGCTTCAAAGAAATGCAACAACAAACGGCCAATCTCTATCTGGCCCTGCATTCATACCCAATGTTATAATATACTGATACAGGCCCTGGTCATAAGCTGACGCGGGGTTTTTAGCCTTTATCATCTGGAGTAAATAATGACTCAGCTTATTGAGTTTGCAGGTAATAACCTGGTTTTAGTTGCTGCCCTGGCCGTAATAGCAGCACTTATCATCAAAATTGAAATCAGCCTTAAACTTAGCAACGTTCATCAACTCAATACCAGTCAGGCTGTGCGCCTGATGAATGACAATGATGTTTTAGTTCTGGATGTGCGTGAAAGTAAGGAATATAGTACAGGCCATATCAAGGATGCGCTGCATATACCCATAACAGCGCTTGGAAAGCGTGTGAATGAGCTGGAAAAATACAGAAACAGGGAGATTCTGGCCTATTGTCGTTCCGGTAATCGCTCAAATCAGGCCTGCCGAACGTTAAACAGGCATGGGTTTGATAAGGTTAGCAATCTGAGTGGTGGAGTTATGAGCTGGTCGAGTGCTAATTTGCCGCTTTCAAAAAAATAACTCCCCTGTATATAAAAAGAGAGATCAATATGCCTCAGGCACAAGTTACTGTTTATTATGCTCCATTTTGCCCTTATTGTGGCTGGGCCAAACAATTGCTCGATAGCAAAAATATTGAGTTCACGCAAATTAATGTTAATGACAGTTCTGATATTCGCTCAGAGATGGAGCAGCGGTCCGGGCGCACCAGTGTGCCGCAAATTTTTATTGGTGATACACACGTCGGTGGCTATGACGATATGGCCGCGCTCGATGATAAAGGTCAGCTAGATTCTCTTATCTCGACAGGTTGAACGCCTTTGTAAGCGGGCTCGTTAGTGCTGCACCCACGTGTTTGCCGCCTGAAAAGGCACGTTAACCCGTTACAATCATGCTTTTTGGTGTTCAGCTGATCTTTTTAGGATAAACTAGGTCAATATTTTTAGATAATATTAAATTAACAGGGTTTTAAAATGAGTGAAGAACAAGGTCAACAACAGTTTACGATTCAGAAAATCTATGTAAAAGACGTTTCTTTCGAATCACCTAATGCACCAGGGGTGTTTCAGAATGGCGAGTGGAAGCCAGAAGTCAATGTACAGCTTAATACCGATGCTCAGGTGCTTTCAGATGCACTACATGAAGTGACTTTAACCGTTACCGTAACGGCGAAGCAGCAAGACAGTACGGCCTTTCTTGTTGAAGTAAAACAATCGGGTATTTTCCAGATGTCGGGTTTTGAGGAAGATCAGATTAACGGAATGCTGGGTGCATATTGCCCTGAAGTACTCTTTCCCTATGCGCGTGAAGCAATATCAGATATGGTGACCAAAGGTGGTTTTCCACAAATGCTGCTCTCACCTGTAAACTTCAATGCGCTCTACATGCAGCAGCAACAGCAGCAGGCTGAAGGTCAGCCTGAAACTGAAACGGCACACTAAATTTAGATTGTCAGCGACGGTTGAACTCCTGACGCTCGGCTTGCGGGCATTTGTTTCTGGACGCTCAGTTTCTGAGGGTTCTAATGTGTCTTAAATTAATGGATCTTAAATTCCAGTTTAATGAATAATTCAACAGACAGACATATCGCTGTGCTCGGTGGTGGTTCATGGGGAACAGCGCTGGCCATACAGATAGCCCGTGCGGGCCATGATGTTGTGCTATGGGATATTAACCCCGCACATATTAAAAGTATGCAGGAAACTCGTAGCAACCAGCAGTACCTTCCTGATGTGTCGTTTCCGGCATCATTAAAACTAAGTGCACAGCTAGAAAGCACATTAAAGCAGGCTGATACCTTGCTGCTGGCTATACCCAGTCATGCAGTGCGGGGATTTTTAAAAGAGAACAGGCCGTGGATCAGAGCAGAGCAGCATATTGTCTGGGCAACCAAAGGGCTGGAAGAAAATACTGCAAAGCCTGTTCATCAGGTTGTTGCTGAAGAGCTCACTGAGTGTACATATACCGCAGTGGTCTCTGGCCCAACTTTTGCTGCTGAAGTTGCCAGGGGGTTGCCCACCGCGGTTACCGTCGCATCACATAGCCATCACATCGCTGAACAGGTCGCAGGTTTTCTGCACTCTGAGCATTTTCGGGTGTATACCAGTGAAGATATGACTGGTGTAGCGTTAGGTGGTTCGCTGAAAAATGTATTAGCTATAGCGGCAGGTATAGCCGATGGTCTGGGCTTTGGTTCAAATACACGAGCGGCTTTAATTACCCGAGGGCTGGCCGAGATGTTGCGCCTTGGTCTTGCCATGGGCGCTCAGGCAGAAACCTTTATGGGGCTCGCCGGGCTGGGGGATCTGGTGCTTACCTGCACAGATAATCAGTCACGAAATCGTCGCATGGGCCTGGCGCTGGCAGAAGGATTAAGTATTGAGCAGGCAAGAGAGCGGATTGGGCAGGCTGTGGAAGGTGTAAAAACCGCTCGCGAAGCCTGGCGACTGGCTCAGGAGTATAAAGTTGATATGCCAATAATTGAACAAACCTATAAAGTGCTTTACGAAAGTAAGTCGCCGGCCAGTGCCGTGCAAGCTTTACTGGGTCGTGATGCAACGTCGGAGTAGGCGGTCTGGATGACGGGTCAATGCCAGTAAGCCAGGTATTAAGCACCTGATGTTATTAAAAAATATTTAGTTAGAGGGGCTCCTGTCTTGTGTATAAATCCATTCGGTATGGCTGTTCCGTTAAAATTTGTGCCCAACGCAGGTGGGGCTTCAGCCCCGCTTAATACAGCCGTGGCTAAAGCCACGGTTCCATCTGACAACGCAGGGTATTCTGCAAATAGGTCGGTAACTGTCCGATGCCTTGCGGCTTCAGCTTTTGCCACTGAACCTGAATGTCCCAGGGGGTCTGCCTTTGACCTAAGATCTGAGACTTTATTATCTGAGCTCAGGGTAGCAAGCCCGGAACATTGATTTTTTCTATTATGCCTATTGCTTCAATTAATTTGATATATATTAGAAATTGCTTATTATAGTACTGCACCCATAATACAGGACTAAACAATGAAACAGATAACCCGGTTAATTCTAAGCTTGCTCATTATCTCTGGCAGCGCTCCTTTGCAGGCAACTCAATGGCAGGCGCTACCTGAAGTCGCGCCTGCTCCTGCGGATAACCCAACAACGGCAGAAAAAACCATACTGGGGAAGGCTCTTTTTTTTGATCCACGCATTTCCAGTACGGGCACAGTTTCATGTAACTCCTGTCACAATGTCATGTTGGGAGGGGATGACAATCGCGCTGTTTCAATGGGTGTTAATGGGAAAACCGGTGGTCGTAGTGCGCCAACAGTATGGAATGCAGCATTTTACTCGACACAGTTCTGGGATGGCCGGGCGGATACGCTTGAAGATCAGGCCAGAGGCCCAATGACTAATCCGGTAGAAATGGGGATGAAAGATCACGATGCGGTCATGTCACGGCTTAAAAAAATTGAAGGCTATAAAGCTATGTTCCACAAAGCATTTGGCAATAATGATATGAGCATAACTCAGGCAGTGAAGGCTATTGCAGCTTATGAGCGGACGTTAATTACGCCAAACAGTGCATATGATAAATTTGTAAAAGGCGACAACAGGGCGCTTAACGCCGAGCAGAAAAAAGGCATGAAGCTATTTGCCGAAACAGGTTGTATGTCCTGCCATTCAGGCCCGGCATTTAACGGCCAGCATGATGTAGAAGTGGGTATACCGGTCTTAATGAAGTTTCCGATTATGCAGAATAATGATTATATAAAACAATATGATTTTTTATCTGATAAGGGCCGAGAAGAGGTAACGGGTGCAAAGAGCGATGCCCATAAGTTTCGTATACCCACATTACGTAATATTGCATTAACGGCACCTTATTTCCATAACGGCAGTGTCAAAAAACTGGATATTGCCGTTAAGGTGATGGCAAAAACTCAGCTTAACATAGATTTAAAAAATCGAGATGTAGAATTGATAGTAGCTTTTTTAAATAGCCTGAATGGTGAATTTCCTGAGCAGAGTATGCCGCGTTTGCCTGCGACAGAAAATACCAGCTTATTGCATTAATCCAGCAGTAGAGAAGCACTCGGCAAAAAACATCACGTCTTTGCCGAGTGCGCCTGCCTCAACCGAATTAATATAAGTAACCGAGGCTAATAAATGTTATATCTGCCTCAATAATCCTAGATTAATCAGTTGAGCGTGAAAAAAATGTGCAAGTTATTGATTTGGATAGCGTAATGAAAAAATGTGAAATCACCTCATTGGTGATGAATACTTTTTTCATATAGCTATACGAATCAAG
>VAOX01037031.1_pt1 | contig 20927 bp, 18 predicted proteins | sample 3393891 | NCBI WGS metagenome assembly VAOX01 (sample SAMN08290429, study PRJNA428436) | hydrothermal vent metagenome | isolation source: Deep-sea hydrothermal vent chimney | place: Indian Ocean: Southwest Indian Ridge | depth 2822 m m | reverse complement strand
GGCTGTGCGGCCCATAGTCTCCATGGACGGTTCTGACTCCAGCAGCATGGATAATATGCTGGAGGGATTGATCATGGGAGGGGTCGATTTTTTCCGCGCACTGCGCTTGATGATTCCTCCTGCCTGGCAGAACGTCGACGGTATGGCACCGGATTTGCGTGCATTTTACGAATATAATTCGATGCATATGGAGCCGTGGGACGGCCCCGCTGGCGTGGTGCTAACTGACGGTCGCTATGGCGCATGTATTCTTGATCGTAATGGTTTGCGCCCGGCGCGCTTTGTGGTGACTCGTGACCGTCACCTCACGATCGCGTCCGAAGTGGGAGTGTGGAATTATCAACCAGAGGATGTGGTGCAAAAGGGCCGAGTCGGCCCCGGCCAGATTATCGCTGTCGATCTTCAGGCTGGCAGGTTGCTGTTGCCTGAGGAGATCGACGCGCGTCTCAAGGATGCTAGGCCTTATCGTCAATGGTTGAAGCAAAACGCCACGCATCTGGAAACCGGTATTGATGAAGATGATCATCTGTCATTGATGACACCAACGGAATCGTTGCGCTATCAAAAGTTATTCAATGTGACCTTCGAAGAGCGCGACCAGATTTTGCGAGTGTTAGCTCAGGATGGTCAAGAGGCGATTGGCTCGATGGGCGATGATACGCCGGTGGCGGTCTTATCACAGAAAATTCGCGCGCCATTTGATTACTTGCGCCAGCAATTCGCTCAAGTGACGAACCCGCCGATCGACCCAATTAGGGAAGCGGTGGTGATGTCGCTCAACACTTGTTTCGGGCCGGAGCGCAATTTATTTCGAGAAACTCCGCAGCACGCTAAACGGTTGGAAGTTCACTCACCAGTATTGAGCGATGAAAAATTCACGCGGCTCACGACTCTTGAAGAGACCGAGTACCGTTGCATGACGTTGGATCTTCACTATGATCCAGCCTGTACTGGCCTGCGTGGCGCCTTGGTGACACTGGCCGATCAAGCGGTGCAGGCGGTGCGCGACAATTACGTGATTCTGGTGTTGTCCGATCGTCAGATCGCTGCTGATCGGCTACCGATTCACGCGCTATTCGCCACTGGTTGCGTGCATCATGCCTTGATTCGCGAAGGCCTGCGTTGTAATGCGAATCTGCTTGTGGATACCGGCACTGCACGTGATGCGCATCATTTCGCTTGCTTAATCGGCTATGGCGCTACTGCAGTATTTCCCTATCTTGCCTATCAGACGATCAATGCCCTGATCCATAGCGACGAGATTAAGGGCCAGACATTAAACGATGCGCTTTACAAATACCGTAAAGGGATCAACAAAGGATTGCTGAAAATCCTATCGAAGATGGGTATTTCTACCATCGCCAGTTATCGCGGTGCGCAGCTTTATGAGGCGGTCGGCTTGCACCCTGACGTGATTGCTCTTTGTTTTCAAGGTACGGTTAGTCGCATTCGTGGTGCGGATTTTGCCGATTTCGCCGCTGATCAGCAGCAGTTAGTGCGGTTTGCTTATAATTCAATGGAACCACTCAGCCAGGGCGGTTTGTTGAAGTTTATTTTTGGCGGTGAGTATCATGCCTACAATCCAGATGTAGTGCTGCAACTGCAACAGGCGGTACAACAAGACGACGCTGCTGCCTACCAGCGGTTCGCTACATTAGTGAATACCCGGCCGGCAGCCGCTTTGCGCGATTTGATGCGACTTCGGTTTGATGCTTCACCGATCCCGCTGGACGAGGTGGAGCCGCTGGCCGACATTCTCAAGCGCTTTGACTCAGCGGGGATGAGTCTCGGCGCCTTATCGCCGGAAGCTCACGAAGCGTTGGCGGAAGCGATGAACCGCCTGGGCGGCCGCTCCAACTCCGGCGAGGGCGGGGAAGATCCCGCCCGTTATGGCACCGTCAAAATGTCTAAGATTAAACAGGTGGCTTCTGGACGCTTCGGCGTGACGCCACATTACTTGGTAAACGCCGAGGTGCTGCAAATCAAGATTGCCCAGGGCGCAAAACCTGGTGAAGGTGGCCAGTTGCCGGGACATAAAGTGTCATCGATGATCGCTACGCTACGTTGTTCCAAGCCAGGTGTTTCCTTGATCTCGCCGCCGCCTCACCATGATATTTATTCTATCGAAGATTTGGCGCAGCTTATTTTTGACCTCAAGCAGGTGAATCCCCACGCGCTTGTCTCGGTTAAGCTGGTGGCAGAACCTGGCGTTGGTACTATTGCCGCCGGGGTGGCCAAGGCATACGCTGATTTGATTACCATTTCCGGTTATGACGGTGGTACCGGCGCAAGCCCATTGACCAGCGTTAAATATGCTGGGTCTCCATGGGAGCTGGGTGTGTCCGAAGCGCAGCAGGTGCTGCGCGCCAACGGGTTACGCTCGCGCGTCCGGGTGCAAGCCGACGGCGGACTAAAAACCGGTCTTGACGTCATTAAAGCAGCGATTCTTGGCGCCGAAAGTTTTGGCTTCGGTACCGCGCCGATGATTTCTCTAGGGTGCAAATACCTCCGTATTTGCCATCTCAACAATTGTGCTACCGGCGTGGCAACCCAGGATCCACGTCTGCGTAGGCAGCATTTCACCGGCGTGCCGCAAATGGTGATGCGTTACTTTAACTTTGTCGCCCAGGAAACACGAGAGCTGATGGCGCAACTGGGCGTGCGCACGCTATCGGCGCTAATCGGTCGTATGGACTTGCTGGAAACCCTGCCGGGGGAAACGCCACGGCAGCAAAAGCTTGACCTGTCGGTGCTGCTTTCCCAAGGCGATATTCCAGATAGCGAGCCGCGCTATTGCACGGAACCATCCAATCCGTCATTCGATAAAGGTGAACTGGCGGAGCAAATGATGACGGATGCTGCCGACGCGATTAATAATCAACAGCCGCTAACGCTGCACTATACGGTTCGTAATACTCATCGCTCCCTTGGCGCCCGCTTGTCCGGTGAGATTGCCCGGGTTCATGGCGCAGCAGGATTACCCGGCGGCTGTTTGACGCTCCGCCTGACCGGCAGCGCCGGGCAGAGTCTTGCCGTTTGGAACGCGAATGGCCTGACGTTAGTTTTGGAAGGTGACGCTAATGATTATGTAGGCAAAGGGATGGCGGGCGGACAGGTGGTTCTTTATCCACCGGCCCGCTCCGGATTTGTCGCGCATCAAACCACCATTATGGGTAATACCTGTCTTTACGGCGCGACTGGTGGCAAGCTAAATGCCGCCGGGATGGCCGGTGAGCGCTTCGCTGTGCGCAATTCCGGCGCAGTTGCGGTTGTGGAGGGTGTGGGCGATCATTGCTGTGAATATATGACTGGCGGCATTGTCCTGGTGCTGGGGGAAACAGGCTTGAACTTCGGCGCGGGGATGACCGGTGGTTTTGCCGTCGTCTACGATGCACTCGATCATTTTACTCACCGCTACAATAATGAGCTGGTCGATATTCATCGAATCAATACCGAGCCGACTGAACAATATCGTCATTATGTGCGAGAGCGTTTGGAAGAGCATGCGGCGCTAACCGGTAGCCAGCACGCACGCAACTTGCTTACTAACTTTTCCGATGTGATCGGCAAGTTCTGGCTGGTTAAGCCAAAGGCGGTCTGTCTGGATCATCCGCTACAGGGATAGGACGCACCTGAACGGGACGGAACAGGGAAAATAAAGATGGCTGATGATGCTTTTCAATTTTTGAACGTTATACGGCGTGATGGGGCTAAAAAAGCTGCTAGCGTACGTAAAAACGAATTTCGCGAAATTTACGCATTGCTCGACGACACCCAGGCCAGCGAACAGGCGAGTCGTTGCCTTGCCTGTGGCAATCCCTATTGTGAATGGAAATGTCCCGTGCACAATTACATTCCCAACTGGCTAAAGCTAGTGCGAGAAGGTAATTTATTCGAGGCGGCGGCGTTGTCTCATAAAACAAATTCCTTGCCGGAAGTCTGCGGTCGCGTCTGTCCCCAAGAGCGACTGTGCGAGGGGGCTTGTACGCTGAACACCGATTTTGGTGCGGTCACGATTGGCGCGGTAGAAAAATATATTGCTGACGAGGCGTTCCGGCGTGGTTGGCGCCCTGACCTCAGCGGAGTGACGCCCACCGGTAAACGCGTGGCAGTTATTGGTGCCGGCCCTGCCGGGCTGGGGTGTGCCGACGTCCTTGTGCGCCGAGGTGTTTCCCCAATTGTGTTCGACCGTTACGAGGAAATCGGCGGTCTGCTGACTTTTGGCATTCCTGAATTTAAGCTGGAAAAAAACATTATTAAACGCCGTCGCGATGTTTTTGAAGCGATGGGCATTACCTTTCGGCTCGGGATAGAAATTGGTAAGACATTACCATTTCGTCAGGTTATCGACGAATTCGACGCAGTATTTCTCGGTATGGGGGTATATCAATCCTTGCGCGGTGGTTTTCCCGGCGAAGATTTGCCAGGCGTGCTGGAAGCGTTGCCGTTTTTGATTTCCAATGCGCGTCATTGTTTGAAGCTCGTCCGGCCCGATGAAACATTTCATTCCATGGCAGGGCAGCGCGTGGTAGTTCTCGGTGGTGGTGATACCGCGATGGACTGCAACCGAACCGCCATCCGTCAGGGCGCGGCATCGGTTGTTTGCGCCTATCGCCGCGACGAGGCAAATATGCCAGGTTCAGAGAGGGAAGTGGGTAACGCCAAAGAGGAAGGGGTGCGCTTCTTGTGGAATCGCCAACCGGTGGAAATCGTCGGCGACGGCAAGGTGACGGGTGTCAAGCTGGTGACCACTCAGCTCGGCGCACCAGACGCACGCGGTCGTCGCACACCGGAAGTGGTTCCAGGCAGTGAAGAAATTATTCCAGCCGATCAGGTGATTGTCGCTTTTGGTTTCCGTCCTGACCCCCAGCCTTGGTTTGCGGAATTTGATATTGCCACGGATGTCCGTGGACGGGTGATCGCCTCCGGCAATCGCCATGGGTTCCAAACGGGCAATCCCAAAGTATTCGCCGGTGGTGACATGGTGCGTGGTTCCGACCTGGTGGTGACCGCGATCGACGAGGGGCGGAGAGCGGCCCAGGGTATTTTGGATTACTTGGGTTGTTGATAATGACAGGAAAACAAAAAAGGGCGCGCGCGCTATGAGTAAACTTAAAAACGATACTGTGCTACGCGCGTTGATGCGTCAGCCGACAGAATATACGCCTATTTGGCTGATGCGCCAGGCCGGGCGCTATTTGCCGGAATATAACCAAACGCGGGAACGGGCAGGAGACTTTCTCTCTCTGTGTAAAAATCCGGATTTCGCGACCGAGGTGACACTACAGCCGCTGGCGCGTTTTCCTTTGGACGCCGCGATCTTATTCTCCGATATTCTCACAATTCCTGATGCCATGGGGCTGGGGCTGTATTTCAGCCAGGGAGAAGGGCCAAAATTCGAGCGGCCGCTACGTGATGAGTGGGAAATCCGCGATCTTGGTGTTCCCGACCCCAGCGTTCATTTACGTTACGTGCTGGACGCAGTGACCCAAATACGTCGGGCACTGGCCGATGAAGTTCCGCTGATTGGTTTCTCCGGTAGTCCATTTACTTTGGCTTGTTACATGATCGAGGGAGGTAGCAGTCAAGACTTCACTCTGGTGAAAACGATGCTCTACCAGCGGCCGGCATTGTTACACCATATTCTGGAGATCAATGCTCGCGCTGTTACGATGTACCTTAATGCCCAGATCGAGGCCGGCGTTCAGGCTGTGATGATTTTCGATACCTGGGGCGGTGTCTTATCTCACGCGGCGTACCATGAGTTTTCCTTGCATTATCTTCAGCTGATCATGGATGGTCTGACACGAGAAAAAGATGGGCGGCGTATTCCCACTATATTATTTACTAAGGGCGGCGGACTGTGGCTGGAGAGCATCGCCGCGACCGGTTGTGACGCCGTGAGCCTGGACTGGAACACCGATATCGCCGCCGCGCGGCGGCGGGTGGGCGATCAGGTCGCGCTGCAGGGTAATCTCGATCCCATAATTTTGTTTGCCGACGCAGAAACAATTCACCGCGAGACGGAAAAAGTGTTAGCAGGGTTTGGCGCTGGGTCAGGGCATGTATTTAACCTGGGGCACGGTATTTCTCAGTATACTCAGCCGGAACAGGTCGCGGCGCTGGTTGATGCGGTGCACGACATCAGCCGCCGTTACCACTAGAGTTCGCGCTGATGGCGCGCTAGCTGGACTGTGGCGGCCGCCCATGGGTGGATCTCCATGCCGATGAGTGCGCATTCACCTGCCGCGATTGTGCGTGTGGCTTTGGATGTTCCGCTCGATCGGCTATTCGACTATATCGCACCAGTGGCGCTACCAACTGACATTGGTCGACGAGTGCAGGTCCCGTTTGGTACGCGCCAGTTGGTCGGTGTTATCCTCCAGATAACCGATCATTCTGATCTGCCCTCTCATCGCCTTAAATCCGTCGGCGCTATCGACCGGGAGACACCTCCGCTTCCTGGCGATCTCTTGACACTATTGGCGTTCTGCGCTCGCTATTACCACCATCCGGTGGGTGAAGTTGTGCTGGGTGTGTTGCCCACCAGCTGGCGTCAGTCACACGTTACCGTAGCTCGTCCCGGTTATCGGTTGACGGCCGCCGGCCGGGCAGTAGCGCTAGATACGCTGCCCACCAATGCTACGGTCCAGCGTCAAGTCTTGCAAAAATTGCAAACGGTTGAGTGGCTAAGTCCTGCGCATAGCCGAGAAATTTCGCCGCATGCCGCTGCGGCACTCAAGGTGCTGGTAAGGCGTAGTTGGGTGGTGCCATGCATGGCACCACCGCCTCATCTTCCGGCGGCATCGCTGGCCGTGCCGTTGCTGAACGCTGATCAACAACAAGCGGTGGCCGCCATGCTGGCGAAGCCAGCGGTATTTGCGCCGTGGCTACTCCATGGCATTACCGGCAGCGGCAAAACCGAAGTATATTTGCGCCTAATCGACGCCGTCGTGGCCAATGGCGGTCAAGTCTTGGTGTTGGCACCTGAAATCAACCTTACGCCGCAGTTGGAAAGCCGCTTTCGCCATCGCTTCCCTCAGCTGACATTGGTGACGTTGCACAGCGCCTTGACTGATAGCGAGCGGCTGCGTGCCTGGCAAGCGGCGCGCGACGGTGATGCGGACATCGTGCTGGGCACTCGGCTTGCGGTGTTTACCCCGATGCCGCGATTACAGCATATCATCGTTGACGAAGAGCACGACGCATCTTATAAACAGCAGGAAGGGTTACGCTATTCAGCGCGCGACGTGGCGGTGTTCCGCGCAAAACAACAAAATATTCCGGTGGTGCTAGGATCTGCGACGCCATCGTTGGAAAGCTATCACAACACGCTCACCGGACGTTATCAGCGCGTGACACTCGGTACGCGCGCAGTGACGAACGCTCATCTGCCCGATGTGCACTTGATCGATAGTCGCCGCTATCGTCCTGATCATGGCTTGTCTGCGCCACTTCTCGCGGCGTTGGGTGCGCGCTTGGCGCGCGGCGAACAGAGCTTGCTGTTTCTTAACCGTCGTGGTTACGCGCCAGTATTGATGTGCCGTGTGTGTGGCTGGTTGTCAACTTGTTCCCGCTGTAGTGGTCGACTGGTGTTGCACTTGCGTCAGCAAGCGCTATGCTGCCACCACTGCGGCCATGAAGCGCACGTTCCCGCGGTTTGTCCCGATTGCGGTAAAGGTGATCTGGTTGCTGTCGGCCACGGTACCCAGCGAATTGAGGAGCGGTTGGCGGAGCATTTTCCGGCAGCACGTATTTTGCGTATCGACCGTGACAGCACTCGGCGCAAACATGCAATGGGTGAGCTGTTGGCACGAGCACATCGCCAGGAAGTCGACATCCTGGTCGGTACCCAGATGCTGGCCAAAGGCCATGATTTTGATAATCTGACATTGGTGGGAGTGATCGATCCAGATGGCGCGCTGTATAGCGCTGATTTTCGCGCGGCCGAGCGGCTTTTCGCGCAGCTGATGCAAGTCGCGGGGCGCGCAGGCCGTCGCGAGATCCGAGGGGAGGTCTTAATTCAGACAGCGTTTCCTGGTCATCCCTTGTATTTGGCATTACGGCGGCATGATTATACGGCGTTCGCCGAGGCGCTGCTCGCTGAACGCGAGCAGACAGGGTTTCCCCCGTTTTGTCATCAGGCATTGCTGCGTGCTGAGGCGCATCAGCGCGATAAGGTGCTGGATTTTCTTATGGTTGCCGCTGACACAGCGCGATGTTTTGGTGGCCCGGTGACGGTTTACGATCCGGTAGTGGCGACGATGCAACGGATTGCAGGTAAGGAGCGTGCTCAGCTTCTGGTACAATCGGACTCTCGCCGAGCGTTGCATGCGCTGCTCGGTCGCTGGATGGTCGCGTTGCGCGCGTTGAACAGTCGCAGGGTGCGTTGGTCGCTGGATGTGGATCCGCTGGAATGGTGACACAGTTTATTTGACCTGATGCAGTATTTTCAATAAACAGTTACAATCAGAGATTTTCGCGCTTATTCACATTGAAACAACATCTTATTCAGTTATTTCGGGACGCTCTGAGCGTTGTCGCGCCTGACGCCAGTGATATCACGGTTACGTTGTCCCGTCCACGGTATGCCCAGCACGGGGATTTTGCCTGTAACCTGGCCATGCAATTAGCAAAACCGTTGCGGCGCAGCCCAAGAGACATTGCGGCGCAGTTGCTAAATGCGTTACCGCCGTCTGCGGTAGTCGCCAAAGCGGAAGTGGCTGGGGCCGGGTTTATCAACTTATTTCTCACTACCGCCACTAAGCACAGTATTATTAGGCCGTTGCTGACGCAGCAAGCCGCTTATGGTCGTAGCACGATAGGAAAAGGGGAAAAAGTCCAGGTGGAATTCGTCTCCGCTAACCCCACTGGTCCATTGCATGTGGGTCATGGCCGGGGCGCGGCGTTCGGCGCCAGCTTGGCGAATTTATTGGGCGCCGTGGGTTACTGTGTCGCACGAGAGTACTACGTCAACGACGCCGGGCGGCAAATGGACATTCTGACGCTGTCCACCTGGTTGCGCTATTTAGCCTTGCATCATTTAACGCTGTCGTTTCCCGGCAACGGTTACCAGGGCGAATACGTTCGGGAAATGGCGCGCATGATCCACACCAGCCACGGCAACCGTTTCGTTCGTTCGCCCACGGCGGCGATGCAGATGGCGCCAGAAGACGTGGCCACAGAATCTCACCTCAATCGTCTGATCGCCGACGCCAAAACTTTGTTGGGCGAAGACTACGCGTATCTTCACGATTTTGTGCTGACCAAACAACTGGACGATTGCCGTCATGACTTGACCGAGTTTGGCATTGTTTTCGACCGTTGGTTTTCAGAAAAAACTTTGCATGATAGTGGCTTGATTGCGCGCACAATTGCACAATTGGCGTCTAATGGGCACATCTATCAGCTGGACGGAGCCGCCTGGTTTCGTGCGTCGGCTTTTGGTGACGAGAAAGATCGTGTGGTACAACGGGAAAATGGCCAATACACTTATCTTGCGGCGGATATCGCGTATCACGCGGACAAGTATGCGCGAGGTTTCGATCGAATCATCAACGTTTGGGGGGCTGACCATCACGGCTACATCAGTCGGGTTAAGGGTGCATTGGAGGCGTTACGGCTGGACAGCAGTAAACTCGTCATTACCCTGGTTCAGTTCGCGGTACTCTACCGTGGTGGCGTGAAAGTGCCGATGTCAACACGATCTGGTGAGTTTGTTACTTTACGCCAGTTGCGCGACGAGGTGGGCAACGATGCGGCGCGTTTTTTTTACGTCTTGCGCAAAAGTGACCAGCATTTGGATTTTGACCTCGATTTGGCTAAATCCCAAAGTAGCGACAATCCGGTCTACTACATTCAGTATGCCCATGCTCGGATTTGCAGCGTGCTGGCGCAGTGGGGTGGCGTGATCGACGATTTGGCCAACACAGACCTAATGTCACTGACCAGCGACTATGAGTTTGCGTTGCTGCGCCGCCTGGAAGAATATCCCGACGTGGTGGATGGTGCCGCCAGAGATTTTTCCCCTCACCTCGTCGCCTATTATCTCAAGGACCTCGCCGCTGAACTGCATACTTACTACAATGCTGAACATTTCCTGGTTGCTGATGAAACGGTTAAGCTGGCGCGTTTGGCGTTGATTGCGGCGGTTCGTCCAGTGCTCGCTAACGGTTTGGCACTGCTCGGCGTGCGCAGTCCAGAGAAGATGTAGGTTTTCGATGAGCCGAGATTATAAGTCCTCGCTAAAGCGGTCACCACAAAAAAACAGTAATCCAATGTTGGTCGGTATTATTATTGGGTTATTCATCGGCCTGGCTATTTCTCTCGGCGCGGCGTTGATTATTACGTCGTGGCCCTCGCCGTTCGTCAACCGGTCGCATTCCGCCAAACGGATTGCGGCGAAGTCGGCATTGGCAAATACCGTACCCAATCACCGTTTGGCCCCTCAGGAGCCACCGAAACCTCATTTTGATTTCTATACGATTTTGCCGGGGACGGAAGCACCGGCAACTGATCAAGAAATTAAGCGGGCGTCTCAGCGAGCCGACCGGCGTAATTTTCAAACACGTTATTTTCTCCAGGTTGGTTCTTTTCCCGCCGAGACCGATGCCGACAACTTGAAGGCTAAGTTGGCGCTTCTTGGTGTAGAGTCTGTCATTCAGAGCGCCGTACTTCCTGGAAAAGGTATTTGGCATCGGGTACGCATTGGCCCGCTCACCGGTCTTCAGGAATTAAAGCGGATTCGCGCGACCCTAGCAAGGAATCACCTTCCGTCATCACTGATAAAAATTCGGCAAGCCGGCCCGCCCCGTCAACCATAGTCGGTTATCGACTCTCCATAGGAGGAAGTGTGCATGAAGAATGTCCCGTTGATTTCACGTCTTGTCGTCCTTTTTCTCAGTGGTCTCGCGCTGCTCGCACCGCTTGCTGCTCGCGCTGATAAACCGCAACTTTTCCAAGATTATGTGCCATTGAGTCAGCCTCAGCCTACCTATAGTGGCAAGCGCGTCGAGGTGATCGAGTTTTTCTGGTATGGCTGCCCTCATTGTTTTCATCTGGAACCAGCGCTTAATCGGTGGCTGAAAACCTTACCTAAAGATGTTGCGTTTCGTCGGGTGCCCGCGCTAGCCAGCCCTGGATGGCGACCTCTGGCAAAGGCCTACTATGCGCTGTCTGCGCTTAACTTGTTGCCGAAACTGAATGATAAACTTTTCAAAGCGATTCACGTGACTCGCGAAGTAACTGGAGAGACGTCTTTGTTCGACTGGGTGGCTCGTCAGGGCATTAAACGTTCGCAATTTGTCGCGGCTTACCGTTCGTTTACCGTCCAGAATGACGTGTTGCACGCGAAGGAAATGACACGGGCTTATGGGATCGACGGTGTGCCGACGTTGGTCGTGGATGGCAAGTACGCGACCTCGCCCGCGATGACCGGCGGTTATCCTCGGCTCTTCGCCACCCTCGATTACCTAATTAAAATCAGCCGCCAGGAGCGCCTCGCCGGCAAGCGCTGATGTCGGATTCTCTCGAGATGAACATCTCACTAATTTTTATCGACGACCATCCCTTGTTTCGTAAGGGGTTGATGCACCTATTGCAAGATCACCTGGAGTTCCATGTGGTCGGCCAGTTCGCCGATCTCGCCAGTGTTCGTGACTGGCTGGCGCAAGGCGGACGCGCCGATATCGCACTCTTGGACCGTACCCTGGGCGACGCTGATGGCACAGAGTTGATTCCCGAGCTGAAGGCGCGAGGGGTCAACGTGATTATGTTGACAGTTGCCGATGAAGATCACGAGATTCGTTTGGCGATTGAACGAGGGGTTGATGGCTATGTATTGAAATCCAGCGAGCCGGAGCATATCTTACGGGCGATTTACGCTGTTCATCAAGGGAACACCATGTTGCCGGCCGGCGTGCTTCAAAAAATCACGCGGGGTGGATTCGGTCAGCGCGCTTTCGATAAATTGTCTCGGCGGGAATTTGAGATTGTTACCTATGTTGCTCGCGGCTTGACAAATCGAGCCATCGGTGAGGCGCTTGGTCTGGCAGAGAATACCGTGCGCAATCACTTACGTAGTATCCTCGACAAACTGGGATTAGATAATCGCGTGCAAGTCGCCACGCTGGCGTTAGCGGAAGGCGTGGTCAAAAAAGACCGCTAGTTGTTGGTTGTTTCGTTCCTGCTGTTTAGTCAATAAATACTAGCCACCACTGATTTTTCTGTTAGAATTAACAGCGCAAGCGTGATGTTATGTTTCTGTTCAAACTTAGGCCCCAGTCACGGGGCTTTTTTTTGTTATGCAGTTCGTGTTTTTCTTGTGCGTGGGCTTTGGTATGTGACGTTATGGTTTGCTGGCCGTAAAAAAGCCAGCCGTGTTCGGGCTGGCTTCGACGCGCAAATAGAACTTGCGTGCTTATTTAAATGCTAAGATCCAATCGACCAATTTCTTGGCGTCCGCTTTGCTCAGGTTGGGGTGAGCTGGCATCGGGATGGGACCCCACACGCCGGAACCGCCTTTGATGATTTTGTTAACTAATTTGGCTTCTGCACCGCTTTCCCCGCGGTACTTTTTGGCGACTGCTTTGTAGGCCGGGCCAACAATCTTGTTGTTGACACTATGGCATGCTAGACACCCGTTGCTTTGCGCTAGCGAAAGCTCATTGGCAGCGCTTGCTTGCCCTCCAGCTACTAACAGCAGCGCAGCAGCGGCAGCCATACCCCATACGACTGATTTCATCTTAAACTCCCTTCATTTCATTTAATCAACTGTAATTCGCCAACCCCCTTCGGTTTCGCGGGGATATCTTAATACAACTTTAGCCGTTTTGCATCTCCTCCGCAATGGTGCCATCGCTTCTTTAGGTCGCGCTGACGTTTCCTAAGGCCTCTTTTCGCCACCGGCACGGACGTCGCTATCATGCTTTTGCGCGTTGGTGGTGCCACGGCTCATGAGGTAGGTTGGCCAAGCGGTCGGCTCGGAGGCAGTCATTACCGAATATGCTATGCTTCTGCCATATTGCTTGGTGCATGTGCTGGTTGTGTTGCATGGTATGGAAACGGAGTGGTCGCTGTGCTTATCGGCGTTGGAATGAGGGCATTGATGGACTATGGACAAATGGCTTGATAGCGGGCCCTTTACTGGCGAAGTACGATAATGGCGAGGAAAAGCTTCTGGTGTGGGTTATTGCTCTGCTGGATCGGTGTGCCGCTAGTAGCAGCGGTGGCGGCAACGCCAAGCACGTTTGAGACGGTCGTTGGTCACGCGCTGCTGTGCCTCGACCGAATTAATCCGCCGTATTTCAAGGTGTATTTAACCACCTATTTTAAACCACCGGTGCGCACCGGTGGCGATGCGTTTTGGTTTCGTCCGGAAGGCGTTATGCTGTACGGCATGCAGGTTAATGAACTCTTCGTCAGCACGAAATCCTCACCGATTGATTTTCTCGGCGCCATTCTTAACGAGAAGCTGGCGCAAGCTCGCCAAAAGATTTTAGCTGCTACCGGCGTCCAGTTTTTGTCCGGAAAAAATCCGGCGGTGTTACGTTCGCCAACCGGCAGTTTTTTAATATCTTACGCGACGCTCAAAACCAAACTGGTATGCGTTGTTTATCATAGTCACCCATGAATCCCCCCGTTCTCTGATGTCGGGGATTGACCGCTCGCTGAAGAATGCGGGACACTTGAACCCCGTGTTCTTTAATTGATATGGTAATGTCGGTTCAGATTCCGGCTAATATATTTGGTTTTTCCGGTTATTCCGGCAGCGGTAAAACGACATTGATCGAGAAGCTCGTGCCGCGTTTTACCGCTGCCGGTTTGCGGGTTTCGCTGATTAAGCACACTCATCACGCGTTCGATATTGATCAGCCCGGCAAAGATTCCTATCGTCACCGCCAGGCTGGCTGTCGGGAGGTTGTCGTGAGCGCGGCCCGGCGGTGGGCGTTGATGCACGAGCTACATGATGAGGCTGAGCCAACCTTGGCACAGCTGGTCGCGCGGCTCGCGCCTTGTGACATCGTGCTGGTAGAAGGATTCAAGCGTGACCCGGTACCCAAGTTGGAAGTTTACCGTCGCCAATTGGGGCGATTGCCACGCTATCCAGGCGACCGCCATATCGTTGCGCTGGCAACAGACACAGTGCAGGATTGCGTCTTACCCCAATTCAGGTTGAACGCCGTGGACGCAATCGCCACCTTCATTTTGCAAACATTGGATATCCATCAGCCATGAGTCCGAATACTTCACTGCTGACCGTCGAGCAAGCACAGGCGTTTTTATTGGCGCAAGCACGACCGGTTAGCGACATCGAATCCATAGAAACGTCATCCGCACTTGGGCGGGTGTTGGCAGTGCCGCTATGCGCCACGGTTAACGTCCCGCCGCTAGACAACAGTGCGATGGATGGCTACGCGGTACACGCCGCCGATCTCAATCCGGCGGGGGAAACCAGGCTGCCGCTGGTACAACGGATCATCGCGGGCTGTCTGGGCCAGACGCTGGTGCGAGGGACGGCGGCGCGTATATTTACCGGTGCGGCGATTCCGTCAGGTGCTGATGCCGTAGTGATGCAGGAACACTGTACTGCGGAAGCGGGTGCGGTGGTGGTTCATCGTGCGGTGCCGAAGGGTGAAAACATTCGCCGTACTGGCGAGGACATCGCTGTTGGTTCGACGGTGCTGGCCGCAGGTGTTCGTTTTCGTCCCCAGGAAATGGGCGTGGCAGCATCCATCGGTTTGGCGACAGTACCAGTTTTCCGGCGATTGCGCGTAGCAGTGTTTTTTACCGGAAATGAAATCGTCATGCCGGGTCAACCGCTGGCGGAAGGGCAAATCTATAATTCTAATCGCACGACTCTGCTGGGTTTGCTCGCCGCGCTGGGTGCTGACGTTATTGATCTTGGCATCGTTCCCGATGAACTAGCCCCGACCGTGGAGGTATTGCGGCTGGCAGCAGCTCAGGCGGACGTTGTCATCACCAGCGGTGGTGTGTCGGTCGGCGAAGAAGATTATGTTAAGGCCGCCGTGGCGCAGCAGGGCGCACTAACTATGTGGAAGGTTAATATGAAACCGGGCAAACCCTTGGCATTCGGGCGCGTCGGTGATGCGTTCTTCCTCGGGTTGCCCGGTAATCCAGTGTCTGCCATGATTACTTTTTGCTTGTTTGCGCGGCCGTTTCTGCTGCGTTGTCAAGGTGCAGTGGCAACGGCGCCCCTCACGCTACCGGTTGCGGCCGACTTTGATTGGCCGAAGGCAAGCAAGCGCCGTGAGTTTTTGCGCGCCAAGCTCGACCAAAACATGGTTAGTTTATATCCTCACCAAGGATCCGGGGTACTTACCTCGGTGGCGTGGGCCGACGGCCTGGTGGAACTTCGCGAGCATGTTGCTATCGCGCGAGGACAGCCCGTCACGTTCATCCCCTTTTCTGAACTACTGGGATAGCCAATGGTTACACTGCTGTATTTTGCCCGGCTGCGTGAGGCATTAGGTACAGGCCGGGAGGCGGTGGCATTGCCGCCGGCAATCAACGACATCCAGGCTTTGATGCAATGGCTGCGTAGCCGTGGTCCCGCTTGGGAAAATGAATTAGCGCCAGATGGACCGGTACGAGTGGCGGTTAATCAAGAAATGGCTGATGTTGCCACTCCAGTGGTGGATGGTGACGAAGTCGCTTTTTTTCCGCCGGTGACAGGAGGCTAACGATGACTATTCGTGTGCAGACCGAAGATTTTGATGCTGGCGCAGAAATTCGCGCGCTGTCTCGAGGAAACCCAAAGATTGGTGCTGTTGCCAGCTTCATCGGCTTGGTGCGCGATCTCGGCGACAGTGGCGTTGTGAGTGAAATGACGCTGGAACACTATCCTGGCATGACGGAAAAAGCCTTGCGTGAGATCGCCGAAGAAGCGCGTCAGCGCTGGGATATTGCCGCCACCGTGATTATTCACCGCGTTGGGTTACTCAGACCTGCCGACCAAATAGTATTAGTCGCAGTCGCAAGCCGTCATCGGCGTGAGGCTTTCGCCGCCTGTGAATTCATCATCGACGCACTAAAAACGCGTGCACCATTTTGGAAAAAAGAATGTACACCAACCGGTTCTCAGTGGGTAGCTGCACAGGAAAAAGATGGTTACGCCGCGGCGCGCTGGGCGTGACTATGCTACGATATCGCGTGTTTCTAGCTTAACCGGTGTGAGAAATCCCCGTTTTCGTTCCTTCCTTTCTGGTGCGTTAATCGTTGTTGGCCTGGCCGGTTGCGCTGAGGTGCAAACCACTAATCCCGGTATTGTCGGTGTCCATCGCACCCAATACATGCTGGTCTCTGAACAAGCGGCGGAGCGCGCTGCCGCGCAAGATTACGTCCGCCGTAAGAAACAAGCGGCCGCCCGTCATGCGCTTAACACCAATCTCTCGCAACTTCTGCGGGTGCGGCGTATTGTTCGGCGCCTGGTTGCGCAAACCGTTGTGTTTCGCCCCGACGCTCCGCGTTGGCACTGGGAGGTCAATATAATCACCAGCCCGGAAATCAACGCGAATTGTGCGGCGGGCGGCAAAATTATGGTGTACTCGGGACTGATCGACAAACTCAAGCTCACCGACGCTGAACTGGCGGTGGTTCTTGGGCATGAAATGGCTCACGCCCTGCGCGAGCACACGCGCGAGCAGATGTCACGAGCCTATACTGAAATGCTGGGTATGCGCCTGTTGGCGGCGGCCACGGGGTTGGATCGTTCTCAACAACGGCTCATGGCAGACGTCGCGAACCTCGCAATCAATTTGCCTTACAGTCGCCGGGACGAGCGCGAGGCGGATGAAATCGGGTTGGAATTAGCTGCTCGCGCTGGTTACGATCCACGCGCCGCGCTCAGCTTATGGCATAAAATGGCTGCTGCCACCGGCGCCCAACCGCCCGAGTTTCTTAGTGACCACCCCTCCGATCGGGCGCGTATGCAAAATATTCAACGACTATTGCCGCGAATCATGCCGCTCTATGAGGCCGCTCGCAAGCAGTCGCGGCGGCATCGTGTCGGACGCTAGTCGTTGTCGCATCGGCGTTTCTGTTTACGGGCGCTTCAGTGCAGCCTTGCCTTACGCCTCGCGGTAAACTTCGCCACCGCTGCTCACGAATTCGGCCGCTTTTTCCCGCATGCCTTGTTCCGCCGCTTCTTGGGCGGCAAAATCACGCACGTCCTGGGTGATTTTCATGGCGCAGAACTGGGGGCCACACATGGAGCAGAAGTGCGCGCTTTTGGCAGCGTCCTTGGGCAAGGTCTCATCATGGAAAGATCGCGCCCGCTCAGGATCCAGCCCAAGATTGAACTGATCTTCCCAGCGAAAGTCGAAGCGTGCCTTGGACAAGGCGTTATCACGAACCTGTGCGCCGGGATGTCCTTTTGCCAGATCGGCAGCGTGAGCTGCTATTTTATAGGCGACCATTCCTTCACGAACATCTTCTTTGTTGGGTAGGCCTAGGTGCTCTTTTGGCGTGACGTAGCATAGCATGGCGCAGCCTTGCCAGCCGATCATCGCCGCGCCGATGGCGGATGCGAGATGGTCGTAGCCGGCGGCGATGTCGGTGACCAGCGGTCCGAGCGTGTAGAACGGTGCTTCATGACAATGCGCGAGCTGGCGCGTCATATTTTCCTTGATCAAGTGCAGCGGCACATGTCCAGGCCCTTCAATGATGACTTGCACATCGTGGTGCCACGCGACTTGCGTTAACTCACCTAGCGTTTGCAGCTCGGCGAACTGGGCGTCGTCGTTGGCGTCGGCGATTGAACCAGGGCGCAAGCCATCGCCTAAGGAGAAAGTCACATCGTAGACCTTCATGATGGCGCAAATATCTTCGAAATGGGTGTAAATAAAACTTTCTTGGTGATGGGCCAGGCACCATTTGGCCATGATTGAGCCGCCACGCGAGACAATGCCGGTCATCCGTTTGGCGGTTAGCGGTACGTGGGCCAGGCGGATGCCGGCGTGGATGGTAAAGTAGTCAACACCTTGCTCGGCTTGTTCGATCAGGGTGTCACGGAAAATCTCCCATGACAATGCTTCGGCCTTGCCGTCCACCTTTTCCAGCGCCTGGTAAATGGGTACAGTGCCGATGGGTACGGGGCTGTTGCGGATAATCCATTCGCGAGTTTCATGAATATGCTTGCCGGTGGAGAGATCCATCACGGTGTCGCTGCCCCAGCGGATCGCCCAGGTCATTTTTTCCACTTCATCGCGAATCGATGAAACCAGTGGTGAATTACCAATGTTGGCGTTAATTTTGACGAGGAAATTGCGGCCGATAATCATCGGCTCCGCCTCAGGATGATTGATATTTGCCGGGATGATGGCGCGGCCTCGAGCAACTTCATCGCAGACAAATTGCGGGGTGATGACCGCTGGAATGGCCGCCCCGAAATTTTCTCCCGGATGTTGCTGGGCGAGCAGTCCAGCTAAATTCTCCCGGCGCTGGTTTTCTCGCAGGGCAACGAACTCCATCTCCGGGGTAATAATGCCGCGTCGAGCGTAGTGCATTTGGGTAACATTGGCGCCGTTCTTGGCACGTCGCGGCAATGGCGAGTGAGGGAAACGCAACGCCGCTGGCGTGGGATCGGTCCCACGCTGTTGCATATAGGATGAGCTGGGTTGGGGGAGAATTTCCGTGTCGCCGCGCGTGTCGATCCAACGACTGCGTAGCGCTGCTAGTCCGGCGCTGATATCAATAGTGGTGTCTGGGTCGGTGTAAGGACCGGTCGTGTCATAAACGTACACGGGCGGGTTGGGTTCCTGGCCGCTACGGCTCGGTGTGTCGGCCTGGCTGATTTCCCGTAACGGTACCCGGATATCGGGGTGAGATCCGGTCACGTAGACTTTACGAGAGCCGGGGAGCTGCGCGAAGGTCAACGGCTCGAGATCGGCGTCACGTTCATCGGCGTTGGGATGGGTATTCAATGGCGCACTCCTTGAAAAAACGCAAGAAGCATCGTGCCCGACAACGCTTCCCTACGACGGTATGATCCGTATCAGGTTCAAAGGGTATGGTCTCACCCCGGTTTTGTCCGATGATCGTCTGTAGTCGGAAACCGGAGACCCCCAGCTGTAAGTGATGTGAAGCTACTGGATTTGTGAAATAATTGCAAGCTGCGATTTTCGCGGGTGTCATGAGAAAAGGATGGCGAGCTATGGAACTGGAGCAAGCACGTTATAACATGGTGGAACAGCAAATTCGTCCTTGGGACGTGTTGGACGAGGGCGTGCTCCATTTGCTGCTTTCGGTGCACCGGGAGGATTTTGTCCCGAACGCTTACCGTGCTTTCGCTTTCGTCGATATGCAAATCCCCCTCGGCCAGGGGGCGTTGATGCTGGAGCCAAAGATGGAAGCGCGTTTTCTTCAAGAGCTCCAGCTAACTGGTAACGAGCGCGTACTTGAGGTGGGCACCGGTAGCGGCTATTTGACGGCATTGCTGGCAAAGCAGGCGCAGTATGTTTTCAGCATCGATATTTCCCCGGAGTTTACGCGGACAGCGGGGGAAAAACTGGCGGCTCATGGCCTGGCCAACGTCACGTTGGAAACCGGTGACGCTGCCCAAGGCTGGATACATCACGCACCCTATGACGCAATTGTTATTACCGGTTCTTTGCCAGTATTATTGCCGCAGTTCGCTCAAAGCCTGACAACGGGCGGACGGATGATCGCGGTTGTTGGCGACGCTCCGGCGATGCAAGTGGTACGAGTGAAGCGCTTAGCTGACGGCACCTGCCGCACGCAGCCGCTATTCGAAACCGTGATTCCGCCACTTAAGCACGCGGTGCAGCCGCCGCGTTTTGACTTTTACGGGGAAAACGCGGTTGCCTGACCGCCAGAACTTACGCAGCTGGTGCGCGGCGATATGTTCTGCGCTCACTTTGTGTGATGGGGCCAAAACGACGGCACGATTAACTGATTTGGTAATGTCGAGAAACTGCGTGAACGCAAAGCTGATGGTGTGGTTGGTCTTGTTGCTGAGTGTGAGTACCGTGGCGCACGCCGCTGATTTGCTGGGAGTGTATCATCAGGCGCAGCGCCAAGACGCAGTTTACGCGTCCGCCCGTGCGGCCTATGCGGCGGCCAAGGAAGCGCTGCCCCAGGGGCGGGCGTTATTGTTGCCGACCATCGAGCTTCGCGCGAGTACCACCGATAATCGGAGTGAAATTGCTTATCATGGCGCTACCAGATTTCCTGGCGGTGCGCGTGACTATAATTCCAATGGGTATACGCTTTCTTTGAGCCAACCCCTTTTCCGTCTCCAAAATTTCGCCAGATATGATCAAGCAAAGATCCAAGTTCGACAAGCGGGTGTTAAATTAGCTATTGCGGCTCAACAGTTAATTCTGCGGGTAGCGCAAGCGTATTTTGATGTATTGTTAGCGCGAGATAACGTGACGTTGGCGGCGGCGCAGAAGGCCGCCATTGCGGAGCAGTTAGCGCAAGCCAAGCAGAATTTCGTGGTGGGCACTGCTACCATTACCGACACCAATGACGCGCAGGCGCGCTACGATCTGGTCGATGCTCAGGAAATTGCCGCCAACGATAATCTGGCGGTGAAAAAACGCGTGCTGCAACAGATGATAGGCGTGCTGCCGCCGCCGCTTGCGCCATTAAGTGCTAAGTTGCCATTAACGTTTCCCCGGCCAGACGATATGCATCAATGGGCGGCAGCAGCGGAAAGACAGAACTTACCGCTGCAATTGCAGCAGGCGGCGCTGGCGGTCGCGCGAAACGCCGTGCGTATTAGCCGTGCCGGGCACTATCCCACACTTGATCTGGTGGCGAGTTATAACGATTCTTCCCAAGGTGGTAGCCGGTTTGGTGTGGGTTCCAGCATAAAAAGCCGGGCGATCGGCTTGCAATTGAATCTGCCCTTGTTCGAGGGCGGCGCAGTCAGCGCCAGGGTGCGT
>VAOX01028726.1_pt1 | contig 20962 bp, 28 predicted proteins | sample 3393891 | NCBI WGS metagenome assembly VAOX01 (sample SAMN08290429, study PRJNA428436) | hydrothermal vent metagenome | isolation source: Deep-sea hydrothermal vent chimney | place: Indian Ocean: Southwest Indian Ridge | depth 2822 m m | reverse complement strand
TCTGGAACTGCGATATCGCAGTTCCAGAATCCGTACGTCCATGTCCAGAAAGGGGGCAAGTACCAAGGCACTTGGATGCACCAAAAACTAGCACTAGAGTTCGCTCGCTGGCTAAGTGCTGACTTCAGAGTGGATCTGGATGACTGGATCGTAGCTCAAGTCAGAAAAGATAAAGAGTGGTTGGTCGCCAGAGACTATTCCAGACTGGGGTACCGGCCCATGACTGACGCTACGGTCGCTTCCCGAGCGTTACTGGAGAAAGAAACACTCGCGCATCATCATTCTAATGAAGCTAATTTAGTCAACTTAGTGGTGTTGAATATGACAGCCAAAGAGTTCAAAGCACTCCATGGTGTTGAAAATGTCCGCGACGCCTTAAGCCCAGAGCAAAACACGCTAATAGCCCGCGTTCAGAAAGCAAACACTGCATTCATTGAGTGTGGATTTGACTACGCGACCCGTAAAGAAATGTTAATGAAGACCTATTCTCCTGAGAACTCAGTGAGAATTGGTATTTGCAGTAAATGACTGTGGGACATGAGTCCACTTCCTTGTGGACTCTCCCAAAAACTACGAAGGTGTGAGTTTAGTCACTCGGTAGTAGTTAGACGTTCCAAATGCCGCTTCCGCGTAATACAGAACATTCGCGTTTATCGTGATCTGTTGCAACTCAGTGTTAATCATTTCCATTGTTTGGAGAGGATCAATCGTCGCTTTAAACACAACAACGTTAACTGGTTCTTTAGACTTAGCGGTGTTCAAACCTGCGAATCTGAAAGTAACAATCTTGTCAACATCTTTCAACGCGTGAACATCGGTGTGTGCAGGGATATCAAGCGTGATGCGGATATCGTCACTCTCAGCTATTGCAGCCGCGATTATGCCGGTACCAGCGCCCGCAGCAGTCTGCTCCGCCAAAGTCATCCAGTAGATCTTGCCGTGCGCAAGGTCGACTTGGTAGTGGATGTTCAGCTCGTAGACAGTGTTTCCAGTCAAGTTATCAACAACAGCAGAAACCGTCACGTTAAGGCCACCGAGGTAGCTGTTAAGTCCTAGTCTGGCTGGACGAGTCACTACCTCGGCTAGTGTGGCAGAAGTCTCAGCCGATACCGCTTGCAGAGCAACGTTCATGTTCTCAACTTCAACATTTTCCATGACGAATTGCATCGTGGTTTTGCGAGTGGTGTTCAACGTTAAGTCGATGCCTCGGTCGCCGGTAGTCGACTCACGATGCTCGAACTTTTCTAATTCAGTTTGGAGAGTGAGCGAGGTTACGTTGCCCATGTCTCGAAAGCCGATATTATCAATATCCGCGTTATACGTGCCAACAGATAAGATCCCTTGGCCGCTATAATACTCTGAAGATACTACTGCTGGCATGATTAAGTTCCTTTTAGGTATTGTCCTAAGTATTGTCTATTTTTACTACGTTAAAGTAGTTCGAGGGGTAAGGACTATCTTCGAAGTCTAGTACCTCGCCTCGGATGTCAAGAGACAGTATATCATTGTTTATTAAGTCGAGGGTAGGGACATCATTCAACGCCACTTTGAACACTTGCACGATGACTGGGTCATTGCCGTTAGCGGTGTTTAGCCCCGTAAAATAGAATGAATAAAGGTTCGTTTTGTGGCTAATCGGATCTAGCCTGGATATCTTTTTGCCGGAAGTCGTGATAACAACGGTGTCATCGTCGCTAAGTCGGCTACCGGCTTCCCCTGCCGCGATTTGCTCGTCGTCGGTCATGGTGTAGAACTCGCCGGTGTCTTTGTCGAGGATGTAGTGTACGTTCTCCACTAGCACTTTTGCGGTTGGTAGTGTTCTGGTTGCGGAAGTCGCGGACAAGCCGGGCCTGTGGATAAAGACCGATTGGCCTTGTTGCACTATGCGGGTAAATGGGTCTGAGGTTATCGCAGGCATGTCAACTTGGTCGGCGTTTAGTGATGTTTTTAGATTCTGTATGTTTATGTTGTTCAGCGACGCAGTTAAGTAACATCGAGCAGACGTTGCGATCGACAACGTAGTGCCTCTTAGTCCTGTTTTACGATTTTGCGCGGTCGCGGCAGCCACTGTGGTGCTGATGTTGACGGAAGACGTATCACCTAGGTGGAGATAGGATAAATTATTAGTGAACACGTTAATCAACGACGTGTCGAAAGGCGCCATATAGAGCGCCCCTTGACCTGAATAATACTCTGTGCTAGCGGTAAAGCTCATAGCATCGGCACCTTAGTCGTCCAGGATTGCACGTACACCACTTGGCACTGTGCAGCGTCCATTACCAACGGCTTTTCATAGTTCCAAACCCAATCGTGGCAGGAGGGGGAGTCGGTCAACTTTACTGCGTTGCGCATGTCATTCAGCACTTCCAGTGTCGGTGTGGGAGAGGACAGACTAGCGAGTCCCAGGTTGAGCGAGTAGCCTATCAAAATGACTAAAAACTCTGCGGTGCCGACCATGCCCTGGCCTTGACGAGAGTCGCCGCCTTCAGCGCCTGCATACGCAACTCCAGCAGCGGGGACGGCCATCTGGTCGCTGATGCTGCTAATAAATTCGGAGCCGAATATGCCCACCACTTTGCCGGACAAAACCGAGACAGTGTTGAGGCGTTTGATTAAGTCTGCTTGCGACGCGGAGATTAAGTCACTCACGAGTTTAGTGCTTTTTGAAAGGCTTTACTGAAGATGATGGTTATGTCCTTTACGTCTTGCTCACTGAAGCCCAGAAAAGGTCGGGCCACTTGGCCGTTAGCACCGCGTTGATGCTCAGGGGCATAAGGGACGTTAGTGCCGACTTCCGCTTGGTTTTTTGACAAAACGGAAGCGCTAAGGCTTCTGAATAATGTTCCTGAATCAAATAGTGTGTTACGCTGCTCGAACATGGCCGCCGCGCTTTGTCGCCACGCAGTACCTGCGGGAGTAATCTCTCGCATGAACCGAGTCTTCGTGCTCTTTAGCAACGCCTTTACGGCCTCGTCCATGCCGTTAGCTTCGGCACTCAACGTGAAATACCGAGTCAATGTCGCACGAAGTTTATCGGGTACGGTCATCGACACTTCTATCTCGAAAGTCAAGATATGTTCTCCATGGCCGCACCTACGTAGAGACCGACTGGCGCGCCCACGAATACACCCGCCAGCACCAGCCCTGCGGGCACGCTAACCACCAGGCTGGTCAGTACTATCGCAAACGCTAGCGTGATAATTAGCAAGACTCGCCTACCATATAGCCAAGAGCAAGCCCTATTGCTCCCCCAATTACAAAACCAACTATAAGTTCGATCAAAATATTTCTCCTGTTATAAAGGCCTTATGGGCCTGAATCGGTAGGGCACGCCTCTGGCGTGATAATTAGCAAAAATCGCTCGCCATATGACCGAGAGCAAACCCTATCGCTCCCCCAACTACAAAACCAACTATAAACTCGATCAAAATATCTCTCCAATTATAAAGGACTTATGGGCTTGAACCGGTAGGGCACGCCTCTGGCGTGCCGGGTCAATAGCCGAGCCAGTAAGCCGTCCAGAGCGTCCACGCCTTTCGCGGCGCTACCAGTACCGCAACTCGTCAGTATTTTGTAGAGAGAAAGCGATTTCAATGTCGCCGCCTCTACTAGCCAAGCAGGGACCTCCCGAAAGACATCTCCTGTGACTGCAAATCCGTAATCGTAAGTACATTGTAGGTATGTGTTATCGCCTAGATGATCTCCGCCGTCACCGTGTCTGAAGTCTGCGAAGCCTCGTTCAAAGTCATACGCGATGTAGTCGTTGTCTAGGAGGGTGCCGGCGTCAACACTGCTGTAGTGGTGGTCTACTTTAGACACGATAGCCGTTGCGCCATTGACAAAGCCGTTAGCAAACTCAACTCGGATAGAGTCAAACACGCGTGGGCGGTCATGATGCGTGATGTAGAACACGTCGGACTGACCGACTCCCGCTGCGAAAGTCGTGTTCAACATCTCTTCTAGATGAATAGTAGCGGCGCTTACTGCGTCAGTTATCCGTGCCACTGCGTCCATGTTGGTGCTGGCTATGTTGGCGCGGGAACGGACTACCGCAGGGGAGACGAGTTGGCTCATGGCTAACTGCCGCCTCGGCTTGGTCGTTTCTCAGACGTTTTCTTCTTTTTATTAGGCGTTTTGGCAGCCTCAGGAACTTCGGCGTTTCTGTCTTCCGCTGCTACTGGGGTCGCGTCGTCAGGGTCCTCAACTACCTCCACAGTGCTACTCGAAACGGTAGGGGTTACAGGAGCTGCTGTTGGGGGCTTCACAGACCCCGGGGCAAACGCGACGGGCGCGGTGCTGGCAGCGCTTGACTCAACGAAGCGAGGCACGCCATTTTCTATTTTCTCGAGTAATGGTTTGGCGACTGAGTCTTCTAAATCGTAAATTTGGCCAGCGACGTATTTGCCTTGGCCGACAACAACGTAAACACTGCCAAAATTTAATCGTATCTTCATATAGGGCCTTTAGTGTAGGAGACATACAGGGACTTGAACGATGTGTCTGTCGCTTTGATCTGTATGAATCGGTCATCAACGATGTGAGCGTCCAGAATGGGGGTGCGCTCGCCGTTAGATAAACTGGAGACCTCAACCAACGTACCCTCTTTTGGGAGGTCGGGAACGAAGACCCAATGTCCTGGTTTACCGCCAACGCAAAAGACTTCGGCGATAGCGGCACGCTTCCTTGTGCCACTAAGCCATGCTATCAGACTAAGGAGTAGCAATGTTGTCGTACCGAACGACTGCGTTAATTTCTTCAACTTTGAAATCAACTCGTAAAGTAACGATGATCAAAAATTGCTGCTCACTTGGCCGACGCTCAACTTCCATCATGATGTCCCGTTGGATACCGAAGATTAAGTTACGTGGGTCAACTAAGAGGCCTTGATCAAGTGGCATAAGGTTGGCGCCAGCAACTGGGACACCTAAGCCGAATGCGGCGTTGATGTTGTTGATGTTGCTATCACCTAGGGTGGTTTCACGAGAAGCCAACTGGTCACGGTACTCAATTTCCTGATGAGTGTGAACGAAATGGCGAAGCGTGCTCATGTTGCGAAGGAACTGAACAGGCATGGCTGCTAAGCCACTCTTGAACATGCCTTTGCTGATGGCGCCACTGGCTACATCAACGATGTTAGCGGCAGAAAGCTTTAACCAACCGTCATTTAGCGCTAAGAAGGGGTCGCCAGAGGCAGTGTCGCCAGAGATAGCTAGCTCTTCCATATCAACTGCGGTACGTTCTGCTATCAAGTCAATGATAGTTGACTGTAAGCCGCTGTTAAAACCACTCACTTCGCCAGGTGCGTTTTGGCCGCCAATATCGCCGCGCTCGATGTTATCTTCGAAGATATCATAAGAGATTGGGATAGTCGCCATGACTTTTTTAGAAGTCAAAGTGATTTGGCTAGTCGTTGGTGCTGACCGATTGGCCAAGATTTGTTGGGTGTTTTGCGCAGGCGCAGGATGTAATATACGAGTACCAAAAAGGATTTTGTTGATCTCTTTTTGAGGAGTCGACATCAACTCTTTACGAGCGACGTTCAGTAGTGTAGGTTGTGCGATCATCGTACGGATGAAACGATCAGAAACTTCTGTCGGAAGGACACCGGCTGCTTGTAAGTCGGATAACTGCCATTCCACCTTATCGATAACATTCTTATTGAGAGACATCATATTTCCTTATTTTAGATATTTAAACCAAAGATGGTACCCGCCAAAGGGTCAACAGCAGCTGCTCGTTTGAGAGCGGCAGTGGTATCGGTGTCGCCAGGGCTAGGCACGACGTTTTCTATCATCGTAGTTGCGCTGTCAACTTTGGAACTCAATTCATCAACAGACTTACTGAGTTTATTAATCATTTCATCAGTCACTGCAGTCTTTACAGACTGATCTTTAGCTAACTGGGAAAGTTCAGCCATCATAACTTCTACAGGTGCTAAATCAACTGATTTCTCGGCGTCGACTTTTCCAGCTTCGTCAACTTTTTTAGCTTCGTCAACTTTTTTAGTTTCATCTGCTTTTTTAGCTTCGTCAACTTTTTTAGTTTCATCTGCTTCTTCGTCAGACGTTTCGTCTTGGACTTTGAAAGTCACGCCGGTCAATTTAAGTACTTCTGTAGGAACAACACTCATGAACGCTTTGATCGCGGCGCCCATCTTATCCTCAGACTTAGCAATCGCCTCAACGACTTCAGTTTTACTGGCAGCAGACGCGAAAACAGCCGCGATTTCTACGTTACGCGTGGCGATAGCGTCAGTCGCTGAAGCTATTTCGCCTTTATTAGTGCCGGACACCAGCACGGCTGTGTCCTCGTTAACGCGATATACCCCTGCATCTTCCGGGATGTTGGCTTGTTGTTTGAATATGGCGACTCCATCAACCTCAACTAGTTCGATGTTATCGACTGCGAACCCTAATTCTGTAAGTGCGGCCTTCGCACTCTCTGTTTTGTCAATTGGCACGACGATAGCGTATAGCGTGTCACTGTCATCCGACGCCGGGTCAGACTTAGAGACATCCGTGAAAAAATCCTTATAGTTCGGCATCGAATTTCCTTTGTCATTTTTCGTTATTTTGAGCGGCGCGGTACTAGCCCCTCTATCCACTAGCGAGATCAAGTCGATATCAGTATCAACCATCTCTCTTCCTTTTAATTTAATCCGTATCTTCTTCTGGTTCATAACTCGTCAACTCGTAGTCTGCCCCGATAGCGTCCATGATGGAGTACCGGTGAGTGTGGCCTTGAGCAGGTTCTGTTACGGAGAACCCTCGTATTGTGTGTTGGTGCTCGTGATCATAAGACGTTTGCCCGCCCATAAACTCACCGGCGTCACTGAACTGAACCGTTAGTGTGTGGGTATGCCCCTCGTTTTCGAGAGTTTCTCCGTCTATCACCTGGGGGATTTCTATCTCAATGTCTTTTGGGACCAAGTTAGTTGTGCCACTCATGGAGAAGCCGTTAAGCGCGCCATCTTTAATGAGGCGCCATACAGCGACGTCTTCGACATGAATCGCGATTACCCAAGAGAAGGGGATGAAGTCGGGATCGCCCTTACGGGCGACAAAAGACTCGATTATCTTGGCGGGGACAGGAACATAGTCATGCATGATGTCGATGACTCGAACTTCGCCTTTGGCCAAAAACTCATGGGCCATTTTGGTGACGCCTTCCGCCGTGATGTACTCCCCGTCTGTGTCAAGACGGTCGGGCAGATAGACTTCGCCATAGGCGATTTGAAGGTCATTATCTATCTTGGCTATTTTCATGCTCGTATTTTATCATCCATATAACTGGAGTGTCAACTTACCAGTTGACAAGCCGGATTTAGAGGACTAAGCTCCTCAGCCCACTGCCGTTCAGGAGGACTTAAGCTTGGCTAGGTAATATGTGGTTAGCTCACCAATGTTTGGTGGGCGTAATTAGAGGAATATGCTTTGTGAGTAGTACCGAAATGTTAGTTAAATTAGCGGAAATCAGGGACGCAGATTTAGCGTCCGTCCATAAATCAGTAGGTTACAAGCCGAGAGGAGTACCATATGAGTGAGTTACCCAACCTTGAAGTGGTCATTGACGAGGAAACCCAGGACGCCGGTTTAGCGCCCGTCCATAAACCAAATAGCTACCAGATAGGCGGAGGTGGGAGGCTCACTGACTCAGATTTGGATTGGCTTATAGAATCAAGCAACCAGCCAACAGGAGCATCGGATGAATGAACTAACACCAAATGTGCTACATCAACTTATCAACTATAACGGGCGTGCGTACTTCGCCAGTCAGTACTTCCATCACATGTATCGTAATGAGAACGGGGGTGAAAAGTATACGGAACTGAAGACCTTCAATCGGCTGGTCCGCTCCCTCGAGACTTACGGCGATTATGTTGAGAGAGGAGACATAGTAGAACTAGTCTATGGCGAGGAAATCAGCGGTACCGATTTGGTACCGCTAATGAAATCAAATAGTTACCAGCCTATTATGCTAATTTCAGCAACAGCTCAGATTGCACTAACTCATCATCTAGATGATGCGATATCGAAGCGCGCTAGCGTGAACCCCAAAAGGCCTGGAGTTTGGGAAGAACGAGACGCCTAATCAGAACTCTCGTCAGACTCAACCGCTGTTTTTTGTCGATAGGTTTAAGTCTCTACTGGAGTTAGTCAACTTAACCCCTTCTTAATCTAGCCCTGTCAGTATAGTCCTTTAGAAGACCTGCGCCGCCCGGCGTAGGCATTACCAGGAGACCCGTAGATGCCTAAACCCCTAACCACTGCAGAGTTCATACGACGCGCCACTAAAAAACACGGCGACAGGTACGATTACTCGGAAGCAGTCTACACTAAAGCATCGTTCGACGTGACTATCATATGTAGGGACTGCAAGACACGTTTCACTAGGCCCGCCAGGCACCACATCCAAAGAGCCGGATGCCCTCGCTGCCACAGACTCGACCCCATGACCACAGAGAACTTCATCGCTAAGTCTAGAATAAAGCACAGGGATAGATACGACTACTCGAAGTCGGTCTTCGTGAAGTCTAGCGAGAAAGTCAGCATCTACTGCAAACGGTGCGAAACGGACTTTTGGCAAAGGGCAACTACGCACGTCGCAGGCCACGGGCACAGGCATGAAACTATGGACGAAAGATCGATCGAGTGGTAGACTCCGGGGTATTATACAGCGCTAACGACCCCGTTGGCCGAGACCCGAGACCTCTACGTAATGCTAATCCACGACAGCGAAATCATAAAGTCTATCCCTTCTCGTAATGAGCCAAACGACCCCTCGTTAGAATACTGCAAAGGTTGGCACGACCACACGGGAATGGGGATAAGCGTCATCGGCGCTTATGATACAGAAGATAAACGCTATCACATCTTTTTGGAGGATAACTTCGATGAGTTCCAACGGAGACTGGACGCCACGGACATAGCAGTCGGCTTTAATAATATATCATTCGATGATAAGTTGTACCGCGCTAACGGTATCACCTTGGCAACAGAGAAGTCTTACGACATCTTAGTGGAGATCTGGCGAGGACTAGGTCTGCCATTAGTATTCAACTTCCAAAGCCATGGTGGACTGAAAGCGAGTCTCAACAATGTTTGCAAAGCACAAGGACTGCGGGTAAAAACAGGAAGCGGAGCATTTGCGCCAGTGGATTGGCAACGCGGTAACCGGGGAACGGTTATCGATTATTGTTTAAATGATGTAGCCATGACCCTAGACCTTATGAAAGTCATCGTTACAAAAGGCGAAATACTTCATCCTAACGGAAGTGGGGAAGTGATCCCAATGAGGAATCCACTTTGACTCAGCACTCTAAAGTAATCATCCTAAACGGCCCACCAAGCAGTGGCAAAGACACATTCTGTCATCATGCACGGACGCTCTACCCCCAACTAACGCACCAAGAGTTCAAGGCTCCCCTCCGTGAAATAGTCAGGAGTCTATATCAAGCCACTCTCGCGGGTATGGCGGACATGGAGAAGTTCAAGGAGGTCGCAGACGAGCGACTCGATGGCCGAACTTACCGGGAAGCCATGATCCACACGTCAGAAGTTGTGGTTAAGCCTAATTTTGGTCAAGACTATCTCGGTAAGTTGGCGGCTAAGAACTTGCAACCTGGCGTAAACATCTTCTCCGACGGAGGGTTTGGCCCTGAAGTAGACGCTCTGGCAGAGGTGGTGGGGTATGGAAATATCACAATTGTTCGTCTGCACCGAGACGGGTGCGATTTTAGCAAGGACTCGCGACGGTACCTGAACATGCCCGGCGTAAACACCATCGACGCGCCCAACAATGGGACACTAGCCGATCTATTTTTGCAAGTGCAAGCACTGTTTCAAGACGGCGAACTAGATAACGGTCGGGGGGGAGACGAATGACTAGAATACGTTGTGTGACTATTGACAGATGTTTAATAGCCGTGAACAAGCATTACCCTGAGAGTGACAACTTGGATGTAAAAACTCTCAATGAAGTGTGGCTGATTATGACCCCGAGGTCAGGACACGCGGTGGCGAAGAACGTTACCCAACTCTGTGGCGAGTACAGCCTAACCGCTCTGGCCTTGGCTGCCAGTTGCGCAGAGGCCTTGGTAGCCAACGAGTCTAGGAACGGGGTTCAAGTGGTACTGAACACCCTGATCCAGGTGTGCCATCAGTACTTAGGGGGTGTAGCGCAGAGGTCCCCCAGTGGGTAGTCACTCGGTAATCGATATCCTTCCGCTCCCTGAAGACGTTTTGTATACGCTTGAGTTACTCAAAAAGCAATTAGGGAAGGACAGTGACCTCGTAGCCACAGCCCATGTTGTATTGAACTCGTTGTACCAAACAGAGGACAGTCCGATTCCAGAGCCAACGACCACGGCGTACCTGGTGGAGGACGCAGAGATAGAGTTCACTTGGGACTTTCACCACCAGCAGTTCACCCTGGTGGTATCCGGCCCTAACTGTGTCAGTTGGCACAGCGAGCGAACGGATCGAAGTCAATACATGGGGGAGGAAGAGATAACTTCTGCGCAAGCCGCCGAAGGATTAACAATGCTTTGGCGACTAGCAGCGTTAAAAACTTTTTACCACTAATAAAGAAGGCGGTACGTCATTAACGTACCGCCTCCACGGGCCACACACTGTCGGGTAATATAGACCTAGTCCTAACGTACCACGCCAATATCTAACCTGTCAAGACCCAAAGCGGTCCAGCCAAGTCGCTAAAATCAAGCCTTTATTTCTATCCCAGTACGCAGCGGCTCCCGGAGCCATGTTCTGTATCCTGGCGGCGGAAAACCCCAACCACTCCGCGTACGTATGGGCCTGACACCCAACGCGGATACCCTCGACGGTCATGGTTACGGACCAAGTGGGTAATCTCAGTACGAACACTTCTTTCTGATTGCCGGAGAGTATAGACACGAGGTCATCCAAAGGTACCTGAGTGCCACAGATTTTCACGTCCATTAACTCAACTTCCAAGAAGACTGTCCGACTGAGACTCACCTGAGACAAAACAGCCTGCGACATATCGGACTTACTAAAGCGGCAGTTTTTGAGTTCTACATCAGCAAAACTCGCGGAAGTCAGGCCACACGCAACGAACTCCGCCGCACTCATTCGTGCGTTCTGAAAGTGAGATTTAAGCATTTCACACCTACTAAACATGACGCCGCAAAGCGCAGCGCCCCGGAACCCAACCCTCCACATACGACACTCCACGAAACGACACCCAGTCAGCCTCGCGCCATCGAACACCGAGCCACTTAGTTGGACTCGCACGAAAGCAACCTCAGTCAGCTTCGCATCAACGAACGAGTGGTAAGACAGGTCAACGTCGCGCAAGACTAGGTTTTTTAATGTCAACTTACTAAAACTTAGACACGACCCGTCCTCACTCATAGGCACCCATAAGCCTGTTTGGATCATTACTTGGTACCGAATTTTTAAGATGTTCCACCAGCGTGAAATCATATCATCACCTATTGTCTGTCAGAGCTACGAGCTGTAGCGGGAGGATCTACTGGGATTGCCTTGGCGTCAGCCATTCGAGTGTTCCTCTCTTCCGAGGCCTGTCCCTCATCCATTTCAACAATCTTATCAGCAGAGAAAGTAGTACCGACCGCATCATTCACCTCGTCAACCAGATGTCCTGGCTCAAAATCAAGTTTATTACCGATGACCTGTATGCCTCGAAGTTTGAGCGACCCATCAGTAATAGATAAAGGACGACTCTTAATCCGAATGCCAGGACCAAATTCTTTCATCACAGTTAAATTAAACGCTTCGTCGCTCTCTGTACGTTCAGGCTCAAATACCTGGTTTTCCGCCACAGTATACGACGCAAAAGCGGTTGCGAAGTTGAACTTGCCAGATTTACCGACAAAAAGCTCACTAAATCGAAACGCGCCCCGGATATTCTGCCCTGTTTTATCGTCATAATTATCAAACATCGAGTCCTTAACCTGCTCTGACCCAAACCGTTCTATCTTGATATCTGGCTTCGTTGGGGCATCTAAGCTCCCTCCAGAAGAAATAACTGGCACCACTAGCACTCTGTTACGGACATGCTTCGCTTTCCCATCCAAATACGCATCTATCATCGTCTTAACTTCGCTCTCAATCATGCCTCCTGACAAAAACATGATGAACGGGGGTAACCCGCCAGAATTAAAGTACTCAAGGTTCAGCTCCTCCGCCTGACGAGACCCGACCACACTCGGTGATTGGGCGATCCAACGAGGCACCCCATAAGGACTGTTGACTGTCGCATGGACTGTGTTGTGGATTAGCTCGTCCGCTCTGTCCTTCACCGCCACTTTACTCCCTGGTCCATCCCATTTGCCGGTGTTCCTGTCCAGATGTCTTGAGCTACCGAATTCTCGGTAATACGTAAGTGATTTCCCGTCCTCTGATATTTTCGCGTACCGTCGTTCCCGCTTCATCAACGTCAGAACTTCCACCGAATCACCGATCACCCTCTCCACTTTAACGGGAACCGGCTCATCCAACTTCACTAGCCTAACCCGAACCGCTGACAGTACATCCATGAACGCAATCTTACCGGCCAGAGTCCGCATGACCACAAAGTAGCTGTTGCCCGTCTGTTCCAACATCCGCCGGTTCTCTCGACGCAAACTTACAAACGAGCGACCTGGATAAGGCTCTTTAAAGAACGCAACCGCTGCGTCTACGCGCCCCTTGTCAAACCCAGCCACCGTTTCGTCAAAAACAACATCATAACCTGTCCCATCCACGTTCACTTCCATCGTCTCTATGCAAGGCGCCAACGTATTATTGTGCTCTGATAGGTGAATCAGCACCTTCAGGTCTAAAGGAGGCGCCAAAAGCTTCGGTTTATCGGGATCTCGCTCCGTATCTGCGAAAAATGTGTCAAAAGTATGCACCACTTCTGTCGGAAAGTGCCCTTCTGCGATCGTTACATCCTGTTTATTCCGTTTAAACATAGACGACGCGTACGCAATCGTCTGATCTAACGTCATTCTTTTCTCACTCATGCCGACTCCTATTACTGAATTAAGCCCGTTTTCAGGCCACATTTATACCAAAAAGGCCTATTTTTGTCAATATCAGCCAGTTTATCACCTATCTATCACCTAGTGTAGGTCAAAGGCCGGACCACGAACCCTAATCCCAATCCCCATGGCCAACACGGCCCACGGATCAATGATTCAAGGTTCAAGATTCAAGGCGTAACAGGGGGTTTTGGGTCGTTGGGTTTTGGTTTGGTTTGGTGGGTAGATGGGTCGGTGATTTGGTGATTTGGGGGATCGGTGATTTGGTGATTTGGGCATGCGTGCAGGTGACTCGTGAGGGTTGGGGTCGGGGGTTGAGGAGTTGAGGCACGGGTGTGATAGGTAATGCGAGGCAGGATATCCTGCCTCGTCCAGTGGCTCCTATTTAAGTAAGAGTGTGGGTGAGTAGGTGCGCATCAGCGCCTCTTTACGGAACTGATAGTCGAAACCGCACTCAATAAACGCAGTATTCGCTTTTTGAACCTTAGCGATTAAGTCGTTTTGATCGGCAGTTAGCGCGTCCCGTATATTATCGACGCCGTGGAGTGTTTTATACTCTTTGGCGGTCATCCCCAGCACTACCAGATTAACTAAATTAGCCTCGTTGGAGTGGTGGTGTGATAGAGTTTCCTTGCCCAAGGCCGCTCGCGCGCTAACTGTCGCATCAGTCATGGGCCGATGGCCTAATCTAGACCACTCCCTGGCGGCCGTCCAATCTTTGTACCTCTTGACTTGGTCAACTATCCATTTGTCGAGTGCAACTCTAAAATCAGGACTGAGCCACCTGGCGAACTCCAAAGCCATAACTTGAGCCATCCAGGTGCCTTGGTACTTACCGCCCTTGACGACACGAACATAGGAATTCTGGAAACGGGAATTCCCGTTTCCAGAATCTACACTAGTATACAAGGCTGAATTCTCACTACCCTGATTAGGGTAGTGAGAATCTGCGTTGCATAAGGCGGCTATATACTCTCCAGTGGAAGCTGCCACTAAGAAGTCATGAGGGCGTTTACCGAACCGTTTTGCCATTCCTGTCGCGTTAAACTGCGCGCCCCCATCGGCGATACCGGCCAGATCACATCCAAACTCTATACAAGCTGCCTCGACGGCGTTCCCCTCGGAGTCGTCGACCACTTTACATCCGAACTTATTACAGTCTATCTCGACCATCTCGAAATTCTTCTTCGTTACTTTCTTCAAAAGGTTTTCCTCGTTAGCTCACCAGGATTGGTAAGCTTGGTCACACATTGCCTGACGAAGGCCATTAACGGTCCACCTTTCCTACCTATGTACGTGGACGCCTCTAACCCATTGATTTTGTTAACGGGCTGAACTCTCAGCCCGTTAACCCCTTGATATCATTAGCCAGCTGAAATCTCAGCCCGCTGACCTCTTGATTTCCCTTAAGTTCTTTTTCAAAAGGTTTTCCTCATTAGCTCACCAGGATTGGTAAGCTTGGTCACACATTGCCTGACGAAGATTAAGTGCGCGTTAAGGCTGGCCGAATTCTCACTACGGGAATTCCCGTTTCCAGAATCTACGCTACTATACAAGGCTGAATTCTCACTACATGAATTCATGTAGTGGGGGTTCCCAAGACCCTAATCAGGGTCTTGAGAATCTACGCTACTATACAAGGCTGAATTCTCGTTACCCTGATTAGGGTAACGAGAATTCGGTACCGTACCCCCCAGTAAAAAAGTTGTATGTAATTTTTTCAGCCAACAAATGTGAGAGATACAAGACCCTTTAATTTATATGGTATTGCCTGGTAAAAAAGTTGTATGTAATTTTTAGGCGCTATAAAGGCTGTTTTTCGATTTCGATGGCAGCGATTTTCTCGGCCAAAAGCAAAAAAGGCCCTAGAATTTCGGCCCTTTTTTCCTATGAAAATCAGTTAGTTAGATGAGGTATGCGGGCCGTGAATCCCTAGCCGCCGACCGCAACCCTAGGTACGTTCGTCGTTCCTTGTCCGCTAGTAAGTCCCTATCGGCCTCTGTATAACTCGTACCGTATCCCACACTGAAGGGGCCGCCGACCCGCATACCGTCAGGAAATAAACTACTAGGTGACCCAATTAGCGCCAGTCTAACCTCATCTAGGTCGATGGCCGTACTGCAACTTGAAGTGACTACTATCTCATCCCCGCCGATCCTATAGACGTCCAAATCAGGCATTACGTCCATTATTGTGCTGATGACCAACTTAATGAGTTCATCCCCATTCTCGTGCCCGAACAAGTGGTTGAATGAGTGCAGTGAATCAATATCGATCACTGCATAGGACCGTACATCGGCTCGCCCGTCGAACACGCGCCGGTTTAGCGCGTCGAACGCGCGCCGGTTTAGCGCGTCAGTGAGTGCGTCGACAAAGATCAAATCGTAATATTGCCTAGGTGATAGATTACTAATGGCGGCCCTAAGTTGTTCGTTTTGGCGTCTAGGTTTGGTCATTATTTTTCCTCGTTTGTGTGAACTTTTTTTCCTACGATCGATCTAAGCCATTTTCGTCAGGACCCTGTACTGCAGTACGAACGTGGTTTTTTAGTGGTCTAGACGCCCGCTAAGGCGTCTAGGGTTGGGTTAGATATATTCGCTAACTAAGTTGTGAAGCTCGTCGGCGTCGAGATAGTCGCTAGCTAGTTCGTCGTCAGTTAGGTCCGCACTGGCCTCTAGAGCGTGGCTACGGCGTTCTTCAAGGTTCAGCGTACTCCAGTATGCTAGGACTTCAGCGTCCACTAGGCGGGCGTAGGCGGCGTCGTCGAGCACTGGATAGTCACTAAGTTCGGCCATAATCTCGTTGGCAAAGTCCAGCAGTTCTTTAGGGGCGTTGACGTTGATGTTTATGGTCTCAACCGGCCCACAAGCCCAGTGGCTGATGCTTTCCATCCATGCCGTGTCCGTGTCATCGTTCATGCCGATCGAGTCGTTACCGTCGTCTAAGACCCGCACATTGTTGTAGCCCAAAAAATCAGTCAATCGATCGTAAATTACGGTGAAGTTAGACTCGGTCAACAAATCCGCGTTTTCAGTTTTTGCGATCAGTTGGTAAGAATTAGTTTCAGTCAAAGTTGCTGCTAAAAATGTGTTGGTCATTGTGTGCGCCTTTTGTGTGTGTGTGGATTTCTGCTGCTCTCACTAAGGTTATCGGCCTGTGGCGGAAAAACTTTAGCGTTTTCGTACTCTTTTTTCGGGGCCATTTTCTTGCCGTGGCGGACGAATGGGGCGTCGGGGGGTGTTCAGTTTTTTGCTGCTCTCACTAAGGTTATCGGCCGTTGGCTGGAAAACTTTAGGATTATTTTAAGCGTTTCTAGCGGACGATTTCCTGGCCCTTAACTGCAGTACGAACGTGGTTTTTTAATAGCTTAGACGCCAACTAAGGCGCCTGATTTTTGGGAAGAAAACTTTAGGATTATTTTACAGCAGCGTCGATTTTGGCTATGCGCTGCTCAGTTAGGTCGGTCATGTCGTCCGCCATGCCGTTTAGGACTGCACCACCGAACTGAACTGCTACGTACATGACCGCTACTAGGATAGTGAATTTGATCATTGTGTGCGCCTTTTGTGTATGTGTGTGTGATTTCGTTGCTCTCACTAAGGTTATCGGCGTGTGGCGGAAAAACTTTAGGATTATTTTAAGCGTTTCTAAGCCCCGATTTCCGGTCCCTTAACTGCAGTACGAACGTGGTTTTTTAATAGCTTAGACGCCAGCTAAGGCGTCTATTTTGTGGCGTAAAAAGTACCCAGAGTTACTATGCCGACCAGCAGCCCCATAGGGCCGAAAAAGTCCGCGAGAAGGGCACCTAAACCGAACCATAGTGCCCAAAGCATCGGAAAACATGCCGCTAATACAATGATAGTGATGACCATTACGCCGTTGCCGTGTCCGTTATTGTCCATTGTGTGTTCCTTTTGCGTGTGTTTCTGCTGCTCTCACTAAAGTTATCGGCGTGTGGCGGAAAAACTTTAGGATTATTTTAAGCGTTTCTAGGCCCCGATTTCCTAACCCTTAACTGCAGTACGAACATGGTTTTTTAATGGCTTAGACGCTGTTTGCTGAAGAGAAAACTTGTCATTATTTTACAAAAAAGAATAGTACGTTAACCCCCGCGTAATTATTCGCGCGTAATATCGTCGTCATTGAGGTTATCGGCCAACGAGTCGAAAACATTAGCACTAAAAAACGTACCACAATTTGTGGGGCATGCAGTGTTGGTCGCTATCAATAGAGTTATCGGCGGTCCACTGAAATAGTTTAATTATTATTTTATGAATGCAAGTAATAACGATTATTATTTTTACTCAAATACATCCGCCCACGCACGTTAGAATTGGAAAACGATGGAGCCTCTCCAGAAATGGCGTGTTGTTTTTGGAAAACGATGGAGCCTCTCCAGAAACACAATATAAATTTCAATTATTAATTAATACATTCAACCTTTAGGAGTACAAAAAATGCCAACGATATTAGAGCTTCATTTACTAATCGCCATATCATTAATCCTTATTTACCACATTGAAGACTAACGTATCACCTAGGGGAAATACCATGACCGTATTCGATTACCAAAACCAAGAGCTAGACTCATCCAATTTCAGTGGTGCCAAACTCACAGGCAGTACCTTCCGCAACGCTAAGCTGAGGCACTCCAACTTCACCTACGCCACACTGAGAAGAGCCAACTTATCTATGGCCGATATAGACGGCGCCGAGTTCCTTGGCGCCGTCGTCACAGATAGCGACTTCACCGAGGCGACTGGCAGCTCCATCGCGTTCCAGTTCGCCAACCTATCTCGATCCGACTTCTCTAGAGCCAGTCTCAAAGACTCTTGCTTCGCCACCACACAACTAGACAGTACGTTGTTCTGCAACGCTAACCTCCCTAACGCCGCGTTCACCTACGCCGAGGGCTACGGCACTAACTTCCTTGAGGCCAAGCTGCCCAACGCCTCCTTCCGTAAAGCGACGCTCAACCACACCAACTTCCGTAGGGCCAATCTCCGCCACTCCAACTTCACTGACGCAGTTGTCCAGGGCACTAACTTCTCATTCGCTAATGCCCCTCACACCGAGGCTGTCCGAACCATACTCAATCATTGTATCTTCTTCCAGACCAACCTCGCCAACGCCGACTTCCGGCACGCCGACCTGCGACGCAACACGTTCACCAAGACCAACCTCATCAACGCCAACTTCCGGCACGCGGACCTACGCAACCTAGACCTGAGCACTTGCGACCTATCCCACTCAGATCTACGAGGCGCGCTTCTGGGCGGCGTAGCCTTCCCACCGGGTTACTATCGCGTTATCTGCACTCCAGGCCATGAGGCGCTCGTCACCCCCACTACTGTCGTCATCGGCGACGTAGCGCAGCCCCTCGCCGTCTGGGACGCCAAAGGTGTCCTCCTCAATGATACCGCGCCAGGCCTCGCCGACTGGTGGGCCGCCAATAAGGACGCCATCGCTGCCGCCGTAAGGAACACTTAAGTTACGCCCTGTAAATTATATCCTACAACTCACCCACACCCCGGAGAAACACTTATGTCAACTACTACTTATTTAGCCGCCCTTCGCCGCCAAGTTGCCGGCACTACTGAGTCAGCCGAGGAAGCTTCTCATGCCAAGTTAGCCGCTGAACTCAAGGTACTAACCCACACCATTAGCCAAGCGTCCAAGTTGGCCGCCGAGCTAACGGCCCAACAAAACAAAACCGACATTGAGGCCGAAGCCGTCTGTCATCTACAGCAGCACTTGACTACTCATAAAGTTAAGATTAGCGCTGCCCGGTTCTCGGCGCTGCTCACTGCTCACGGAGTCTTAGTCAGAACACGAAACCCTAACTACACACCTGGCCTTAAGAGTGCGAAGACCCAACAGGCAATATCCAATGATCACCTAGCGTTCGGCGTCAACCAACCCACTACCGATTCACGAGCGTCAAGACCTATGTTCTATAAGTCGACGTTCGCCGAGCTTCTTACACTCTTAAACAAACCGATCTTCGGTTAATCACAATTTAAGATTCATCCTGTAAATTATATCCTACAACTCACCCACACCGGGTGAGCCTCAGCCGGAGACTACCCTAATGATCGATCCTCTCTTCACTGTTAATGAGTTCGGTACCGATGTTGAAGTTTACCAAGTAGATGAAGGCTTCGCAGTGCGCGAGAACGAAGAGCACTGGTTCATCGCGAGCTATGAGTACACGGTTCAGTGTTGGGGTTCTTGGACTGCGGTTCCAGATGCCCCTTTCATCGATAAGAAGGAGCTAGGTTTATGAGCAATGGTCGAGGTAGAGAGGCCGCGATGATAGGGTTGGTCGTGTTGTTGGTCGTGGGTAGCGTGATTCTGGGGCTATGGGAGGGGGGTAATTTCGGGCAGTTTTTCGAGGATTTTGGGTAGGAAAATCAAGGGGTTGGGGGTGGTTGGTCTTTGGTTTGTGGGTCGAGGCGTGTGAGTTGCCTTAAGGAAAACTTAAAAAACGCCGCACAAAACGTAAATCAGGACGAATACAAGGAGAATAGCAGTAATCGAGCGTTAATAAACAGGAGGTTGGGGTGTGGGTACGGATCCATACCACACGGCCTCCGCTAACTTAGGAGAGTAACTGTGAAGAAACTTAGAAAAATTAGTGAATTAGTTTGCGTGTTATTGGTATCCCCAGTGTATGTTGTGACCCTAGTTCTCTTGTGGGTCGTCATGTTCCTTGGTGCCTTCGACGCAGACGAGTAAGAATTGTTGTAAATACGATCACACTGCTTAGATCCTCTGAGCAGCATTTAAAGGAAAACATTTTGAGAACACTTACTAAAGCAACAGCAGTATTGGCATTGGGTTTCGTTGGAAGTGCAAGTGGAACTCCTATCTATATAGACGATTTTCTAGGGGCCTCATTAAACATCTACTTCAACCACACGCCCGGCTCAACTGAGACCACGTCACCCACGTACTTGGGAGGGGCCATGGACACCCGGACGCTCACAACAACTAACCTGGAAGGGGACGGGCCGATTAGATGGTCCCGGATAATATCCACTTATGCGGGTTCCAACAACTCACAATGGTTTGACGAAAGAAAGGCCGACGGGGCGCTCGGCACCGCAACCTATACGTCTTTCAGCGGACTCGACTTTGTCGAAGGAAGAGTGAACGGGACATTAGTTGTGGACGTGCTCAAGGTGGACTTCGGCAGCTTGTATAGTGGCGTGGAGGGATGCCTGACCGTGACGGACGCCAGCAGTGTTTCCGGGACTGTATGTGGGGCGCTATCAGACTCAAGTTTATTTTCTGTAGACTTCTCTGACTTCTCCGGCGCGGTTGACTTCACTAACGTGAAGGGAGTGTCCCTGGCCCTCAACAGTGACGGGATCAACGGCGCTAATGTCACACGAACTGCAGCGTCCATCAACTCAATATACGTGGACGGGGAAGACGTGTCTAATCACAATGTTCCTATCTCCAATCACAACATACCAATATCTAATCACAATGTTCCTATCTCCAATCACAACATACCAATATCTAATCACAATGTACCTGTGACCAGTCACAACACAGTGCCAAACATGAGTTCATTAGCGCTCTCAATGTTAGGCTTAGCGATGTTAGGAGTCGCAAGACGCAAGAAACCTAAGTAGGTTATCACCTAGGGGTAAGAGGAAGCCTGGAAAGCGAGTACCGCCTTCCGGGCTTCTTCGTGTCTGGGTCACAATCCCGATCACAAAGCGATGTATCGCCACCTATCGGTGGCTCCCTGCCGGAGGCTTTATGGGGTGGGTAGATTCAGGCTTCATGGTGGGGGTAGGTCGAGGGCTGAGGTTTGGTGTGTAACGGGGAGGGGAGTCACGGACGCAGATTTAGCGTCCGTCCGTAAATCAGCAGGTTACAGGGGGGTTGGGGTGAGGAAATCACTGGTACCGATTTGGGACC
>VAOX01055369.1_pt1 | contig 21086 bp, 22 predicted proteins | sample 3393891 | NCBI WGS metagenome assembly VAOX01 (sample SAMN08290429, study PRJNA428436) | hydrothermal vent metagenome | isolation source: Deep-sea hydrothermal vent chimney | place: Indian Ocean: Southwest Indian Ridge | depth 2822 m m | reverse complement strand
GGGGTGTTTGCTGTTGCTCCCCGCCGTGGCGCCGCTTGCTCAGGCAGCCAATGTTGCCCAAACCTACCCTGTGGTGCGGAGTTACTTTCCCAAGGCTAATCGCTTCGGTGATTTCACAGGTAAGCCGCCTGCTGCTCCTGTTTATCAAGGGAAGAAACTGCTGGGTTACGTGCTGGTTAGCACCGAGGTGGTACACATCAACGGTTATGGGGGAGACCCAATTGAGACGCTGATCGCCTTCAACGCGGCGGGAAGGATCGTCGGGGTGAAAGTGCTAGCGCAGAATGAGCCGATTTTAAAAGTAGGCATTCCTCCTTCGGCGCTCGATCCCGATTTTGTTAAACAGTATATTGGTCGGCAAATTACCGATAAATTTATCCTGGGCGTGGGTAAGCGCAAGGGATATATTAATATTGACGCGATTTCAAGCGCGACGGTTACTGCGCAGGCGACGAACGAGACTATTTTGCGCGCTGCTCGCAAAGTGGCTGTTTCACGTGGCCTCATCAAGCTTAGCGTGGAAGCCAGCCAGCCACCTGCCACAGTCAAGATGCACTTGTTCAAGCCAGCTGGTTGGCAATCTTTGGTCAAAGAAGGTGCTATTCGTCGCTTGCTGCTTACCAATGGGGATATTGAGCGGGCTTTTAAAGGCACAGCAGCAGCGGCCGTGACACAGATACCTAAGAACCAGTCGCAGGATACTTTTATTGATCTCTATTATACGTATCTCAATCCGCCGACTATTGGCCGTAACTTGTTAGGAGCATCTCAATATCATTGGTTGATGAATCAGCTTAAGCCGGGTGAGCAGGCGGTCGCGTTTCTGGCTAATGGTGGTTATTCATTCAAAGGTAGTGGCTATGTGCGCGGTGGGATATTTGACCGGATTCATCTAATGCAAGGGGGGCAGGTGATTAGTTTCCGTGACCTTGACTACACCCGCCTGATGGATTTGTATGCGAAAGGCACGCCAAGCTTTAACGAGATGGGTATTTTTATCGTACGCAAGAAATTCGCCCTTGACCCCGGTCGACCGTGGAACGTGGAGCTGTTGGTAAAAGAGGCAACTGGACCGATTTCCAGCGTATTTACTTCCTTCACTGGCACCTACCGTGTTCCTGAGAGCTATATCACGCGGCCAGCTCCAGTTGTCGTGCCGAAACCTTTGCCATTGTGGGCCAAAATTTGGCTGGGGCGTGCTTTTCAGATTGGTGTGTTGATCACGGCGTTAGCCGCGCTCTTCTTGATTATGTTGTTTCAGGATTGGATTGCCAAACGTCCGCGTTTGCTGATCTGGGTGCGTGATGGCTATTTGCTGTTCACCTTGTTTTACCTTGGTTGGTACGCCATGGGGCAGCTATCGATCGTCAACGTTTTCGCTTTTACCACTTCGGTGGAAAAACACTTCGATTGGAACACCTTCTTGATGGATCCTATTCTCTTTATCTTGTGGACTTTCGTGGCGGCGGTATTGCTGTTGTGGGGCCGGGGTGTTTACTGCGGCTGGTTGTGCCCGTTCGGTGCCTTGCAGGAATTGGTCAATAAGGTTTCTTGCCATTTCAAAGTAAAGCAGTGGGAGTTTCCCGATGCAGTGCATGAGCGGTTATGGGCACTTAAATACCTTATCTTGCTGGTGTTGTTCGGCATTTCATTGCAATCCTTGGGGATTGCCGAGCGCTTCGCGGAGGTGGAACCGTTCAAGACGGCCATCATCATGCATTTCGATCGTCAATGGCCGTTTGTGCTGTACGCAGGCGCGTTGGTGGTGGCCTCGGTGTTTAATCGTAAATTCTATTGCAAATATCTTTGTCCGCTAGGGGCGGCGATTGCCATCCCGGCACGGTTGCGTTTGTTTAATTGGTTGCGGCGGCGTAAGGAATGCGGTAACCCATGCCGTGTATGCGCCAATGAGTGTGAAGTTAGAGCCATTCACTCGACAGGGGAAATAAACGCCAACGAGTGCCACTACTGCTTGGATTGTCAGGTGACGTATTGGAACGATCACAAGTGTCCCCCACTTGTGCAACATCGTCGGCGACGGTGGCGCGGAGAGGGCGCTCGCGGCACCAAACCAAAGACGGACGCATCGCTAGGGGAGGGGGTTCGGCCGGCAGTGACATCGGTCGAGTAGCAGTTTGATTGACGCCGCCGGTAGCCGCCGGTAGCGGAACTGAACCATCCAAATAGAGAAGGAGAATGAGCCATGAGTGACGAAATTAAAGGGAATTCATCCCCCGCACCGGAAACACCTGAGTCGTCTGCCAAGGTTAGTCGCCGGGGCTTTCTCGGTACTGCCTTTGGCGCCGCCGCGTTGGCGAGCATGGGGGGCGTCGGGGTCGCTACCGGCATCGTTCCTGGTATTGCGGAAGCGGCGCGGAACAAGGACAGCGGAGGTGCGCTCTGCCCGGCCCCGGGTCAGTTGGATGAATATTACGGTTTCTGGAGTGGTGGCCAATCCGGTGAATTACGGATTCTCGGGGTACCATCAATGCGTGAGCTGATGCGTATTCCGGTATTTAATGTTGACAGCGCCACAGGTTGGGGCAGAACCAATGAGAGCAAGCGTATTCTGGGGAAATCGGCACGTTACTTCAATGGAGATACGCACCATGTTCATATGAGCATGAAAAATGGTCGCTACGATGGCCGCTACCTGTTTGTTAACGATAAGGCTAATACTCGTGTCGCCCGTATTCGTTGCGATATCATGAAAACCGATAAGATCATCGAGATACCCAATGTTCAGGCGATCCACGGTTTGCGTCCCCAGCGGGTGCCCTACACTAAATATATTTTTTGCAACGGTGAATTCCGTGTACCTCATCCCAACGATGGCCGTTATCTTGATAAACCAGAAAAATATTTCACCATGTTTACCGCGCTTGATGCTGAGCGCATGGAAGTGGCTTGGCAGGTAATCGTTGACGGTAATCTTGATAATTGTGATGCGGATTATCAGGGTAAATACGCTGGTTCCACCTGTTATAATTCGGAAGGTGGCGTCACCTTGGCGCAAATGATGCGCGATGACCGTGATTGGGCGGTGATCTTCAATATCGAACGTATCGAGGCGGCGGTCAAAGCGGGAAAATTCACCCATGTTGGTGATTCTAAAGTGCCGGTGCTGGACGGTCGTCATGGTTCCAAGCTGACACTTTACATTCCGGTACCGAAAAACCCTCACGGTTTCAACTCATCGCCAGACGGTAAATATTGGGTCATTAGCGGTAAGCTGTCACCGACTTGCACTGTTATTTCCCACGAGAAGCTAGACCAGTGGTTTGCCGGCAAGCTCAAAAAGCCGCGCGACACCGTGGTCGCAGAACCTGAGCTGGGGCTAGGGCCGTTGCACACGGCATTTGACGGCCGGGGCAACGCTTATACTACGCTGTTTATCGATAGCCAAGCGGTGAAATGGAACGTGGAAGATGCTATCAGGCACTACAACGGCAAGAAAGTGAATTATATCCGCCAGAAGTTGGATGTTCATTATCAACCAGGCCACAATCACTCTAGCTTGGGTGAGACACGAGACGCCGACGGCAAATGGCTGATATCGCTTAATAAATTCTCGAAAGACCGTTTTTTGTCAGTGGGTCCGTTACGTCCAGACAACGATCAGTTGATCGATATTTCGGCGGAAAAGATGAAACTGGTATCGGACAATCCGGTGTTCTGCGAGCCTCATGATTGCATTATTGTGCCGCGTGGTTTAGTGAGGCCACGCAAAATATGGGATCGAGGTGATCCGTTTTTCGCCGAGACCGTGGCGATCGCGAAGAAAGACGGTATTCGTCTGCTGAGCGACAGCAAGGTTATCCGTCAGGGCAAACAGGTGCGAGTCTACATGACCGCGGTTGCTCCAGTGTACGGGTTAACCGAGTTCTCAGTGAAGAAAGGCGATGAAGTTACGGTGGTAGTGACTAACGCGAATAAGATTGAGGATCTAACCCATGGTTTTTGTTTAAGTAATTATGGTATTAACATGGAGATCGGCCCACAGGCCACGTCCTCAATAACGTTCATCGCCGATGAACCGGGTGTGCATTGGTATTATTGCACATGGTTCTGTCATGCACTGCACTTGGAAATGCGTGGACGTATGCTGGTGGAGGCCTGATATCGTCAATGACAGTCGCACCGGGCCGCCTTGCGGCGCGATGCGACTGTGCGTGAATATGGTCGTCAAGATGACGAGAGAAAATGCCCATCCGGCGACACGCTTGTGTGGCCGGATGTGGTTTTTCGGCGCGTTGTTGCTCGTTACTTCTTTTCCAACGGTGGCGGCGACGCTGTATTTCCCCTCGAACGGAACTTCTCTGGCAGGGATCGTGCAGCAGGCGGCATCAGGTGATGTTATTGTTATCGCTAAGGGAGTCTATTCTGCGCATTTGGTCATTGACAAGCCGTTGACGTTGCGCGGTAAACCAGGTGCGGTACTGGATGGTGGTGGGCGCGGTGACGTTATTCGGGTGCGCGCTCCTCATGTTGTGATCCAAGGACTCACTATTCGTCACTCTGGCACCAATCTTAACCACATGGATGCCGGTATCTTTGCTGAAAGAACCGCGTCACATATTCTGATTAAAGATAATTTTCTTGACCAGAATGGGTTTGGCATCTGGCTTGACAGTTGCGCTGATTCGCAAGTGATTGACAACCGCATTCGTGGCAACACCAACCAGCGTCGCTTAGCGGATCGAGGTAACGGTATTCAATTGGCGAATATTACTCGAGGGTTGGTGGCTGGTAACGAGATTTGGCAGACGCGCGATGGCTTGTATGTTGAAACCAGCACCGATTGCGTGCTGCGGGACAATCGTATGCACGACTTGCGATACGGTGTGCATTACATGTATTCAAACCATGATCGCTTGATTAATAACCACACGTGGAATACCAGGAGCGGCTACGCGCTCATGTCCTCTGATCACCTGATTGTTTCAGGCAATCATTCCAAAAATGACCAAGTATATGGACTACTGTTGAATTATATTACTTACAGTACTATTGAAGACAATACCATACGCGGTATCCATGGTGATCACTCGATAATCGGTGGCGTGGGGAAGGCGATCTTTATCTACAATTCAGAATTCAATATCATTCGTAATAACGTATTGGCGGATAGCGATATTGGCATTCACTTGACGGCGGGTTCGGAGAATAACGTGATTTATGGTAATGCCTTCATCGACAACCGGACACAGGTCAAATACGTTGCCAACCATACCGACGAATGGTCGTTGCATGGCAGGGGTAATTATTGGAGTGACTACCTCGGTTGGGATCGTAATGACGATGGCATTGGCGATGTCGCCTACGAACCCAATGACGCCGTGGATAAGCTACTTTGGACCTATCCACTCGCTCGCGTGTTGATGTCCAGCCCGGCAGTGGAAACCTTACGTTGGGTGCAGACACAGTTTCCCGTGTTAAAACCGCAAGGGGTTCAGGATAGTTATCCCCTGATGCAACCACCAGTGATTCCGGGAACACGGCAGTGAGCGGCGTGGCGGTACAGTTGCGAGCGGTGACTAAACGCTATGGCGCGTTGTGTGCACTGGACCGTTTCTCCCTGGATATTAGGGAGGGAGAGATTCTTGCATTGCTCGGTCACAATGGTGCCGGGAAAACGACCATCATGAAACTGATTCTGGGGTTGCTGCCCACGGATGAGGGAACAATCCAAGTACTTGGTCACTCACCAACCGGTGGGGCGGCGCTGATTCAGCGGCGGCGAATCGGCTATCTTCCTGAAAACGTGAGTTTTTACGATAATTTGACTGGGCGCGAAGCACTAACATATTTTGCTGATCTCAAAGGCATTGGGCGTGCGTCGCAAGAAGTTTTGCTGGCGCAAGTGGGTATTGGTCACGCCGCCGATCGTAAAGTTAAAACCTATTCCAAGGGAATGCGGCAGCGGTTGGGAGTAGCGCAAGCGCTGTTGGGCGCTCCTAAATTATTGTTGCTGGACGAGCCAACCACGGGACTTGATCCACTGGCGACACGTGATTTTTACGCGATGTTAGAGGTACTTCGCCGCCAAGGTGTGACAACAATTCTCTCTTCCCACGTGCTGCCTGGGGTCGAGCAATGTGTGGACCGGGCGGCGATTGTCGATCACGGCCACTTGTTGGCGTGCGGCACGTTGGGTGAATTGCGTCAGCGCGCGCAAATGCTGTTGATGATTAGAGTGTATGGGGATTGGGCGAGTGAAGCACCGCTGCAAGCTTTAGTCGATGACGGTTGGCAGTTACGCCGTGTAAACAGTCACCAGTTGGTGCTTGAGGTGCCGCCTTCGGCCAAGCTCAATGTCTTGCGTCTCATTCTGGCCGAACCTGGTGTAAAGGATGTGGATGTTACCGTGCCATCCTTGGAGACGCTCTATGCTCATTTTTCCGGGCAAGTTGGTGGCAGCATGGCGACGGAGGGTATATGAATGCTATCTTCATAGTTGCCGGTAAGGAATTGCGCGATACCCTGCGCAATCGCTGGGCGCTGGCTATTACCTTGATTTTTGCAGTACTCGCTCTCGGCATTTCCTATTTTGGCGCTGCCGCATCCGGTACGGTGGGCTTTACTTCTTTGGCGACAACCGTCGTGAGCCTCGCCAGTCTGGCGATATTTTTGATTCCATTGATCGCGTTGCTCATCGCTTACGACAGCATCATCGGCGAGGAAGAAAGAGGGACGTTGCTTTTGCTGATGGCTTATCCGCTGAGTCGCAGCCAGTTATTACTAGGTAAATTCTTCGGCCATGGATTAGTGTTGGCGTTGTCCACTGCGGTAGGGTTTGGTCTGTCAGGGTTGTTGATTGGTGTACTTTCCCACGAAGCCGGGAATTGGGCGCTGTATCGTGCCTTTGGCTTTTTTATCCTGTCTGCTTCCTTGCTGGGGTGGGTATTTATCGCCATCGCCTATCTCATTAGCACATCGGTTAGCGAGAAAGCCCATGCCGCTGGTTTGGCATTGTTGGTTTGGTTTTTGTTTGTGCTGGTTTTCGATCTAGCGCTGCTGGGTATGCTGGTGGCAACCAAAGGAGCTATCGGCCGAGGGTTGTTTTCTTACCTGCTGTTACTTAATCCCCCCGATGTTTTCCGGCTGGCGAATCTGGCCGGTTTTCCCGCCGCGCGCACCGCCTCCGGCTTAGCCGCCATCGCCCCGGCCGGGTTGCTTCACCCCGGCAGACTGAGTGCGGTGTTGGTAGTGTGGGTCGTGGTTCCGTTGAGTCTTGCGGTGTGGCGCTTCAACCGCCGTAAAATTTAAGGGGGTTGTTGCTGATGCGTCGAGTACTAAAAACATCGTGTTGTTCCTCCGTTTTTCGCCGTTGGGGCGCGGCACTTGCTATGGTTATGTTGTTAGGTGCTTGCGGTAAGTCCGAACAAGCACCACGGCCGCCCGTGGCTATTCGTGCCGATGATGTGTGTTATCTCTGTGGCATGACTATTTCTCAATATCCTGGGCCGCGTGGCGAAGCTTATTTGCGCGATGACCCCAGAATCTATAAATTCGGTTCTACAGGTGACTTACTGACTTGGGCGCTGCAGCCAGATATCAAGAATCGAGTGGCCGCTATCTACGTCCAAGATATGGGTGCGACCAGCTGGAGACACCCACGGGGACATTTTATCGATGCCCGTCACGCATGGTATGTTGTGGGGTCGTCGCGTGATGGTGCGATGGGGCCAACATTGGCATCTTTTGCCCACCAAGTGGCCGCCAGGGACTTTGCTCATCGTTACGGCGGCCGAGTTATTAACTATAAAGAGATTACATTGAAGACCGTTATGTATCTGCCCACCGGGAGGCAAGGCGGCCAGCGCCTGAGCATCCGTGGAGGGAAATGAATTGCCAGATGGCAGTAGAAGGACGAATGACCATGAGTGGATTTTACGATGGAATGTCTCCCGATGAGGCTGGAAATATAGAATATAGTGCCAGGTTGATTTTCGATTTACGGGAAAATCGTGATCAATTGCTGAATAAATACGCCGTGTCTGATGTCGACGAACTGAGAAAAAAGATTCTTGCCGGCGAGGTCGGCGAGCATCCTGCCTACGAAGATTATCTCAGCATTCAGATACTGCTTGATACGCGTGAGTCAATCCGGCAGGAACTGCAAACATTCTTGCAGGAGATTTAATTCATGACGCTCCTCCTCGAACTTAAGGAACAAATAGACCAGCATTATCAAGCGCAGCTTACAGCCGCGTCGACACTCAAGCAAAACGCGCTAATCGTTTCTTTCAGTAACGGTATGATCGTTGATGTGCGTTACCTAAATCCAGATGAATACTATATTGCCTGGTGCTGGGCAGAGGACCAATGGCAGATCGATACTGCGCCGTTACATCGGGAACTAAAGACTTTCCCCAACCACCTGCATCGTGTAAATGGTCAGGTAGTAGCGGACCCGTTAACTCGGCCAAGCGCGGTGCCGTGGGACAATATGCGTCACCTGTTGGACACGCTTTTGAAGAACCCTGCTATTTTAAACGAAGGAGCGCCCTCATGCACTGGAAAACCAACCGCATCATCCGCTTAGTTGCTTGGATGGCCGCCTTGCTGACCTTGGCATTTGCGTCACCGGCCATCGCTCAGGGAAAATTTGCCCCGCGCCAGATTAGCCAGGGGCAACGTTGTCCCGTGTGTCATATGTCTCCGGCACATTACCCTCAGTGGCGCGCGGAAATTATTTTTAAAGATAATAATATGGCGGCGTTTGACTCTCCTGTTGACCTATTTCGTTTCTACCGCCATATGCGTAAATACGATCAGCAGCACACTGTCGCAGACATCGGCGCTATCTATGTGACTGATTATCAGCAAGGCGGCTGGGTTGATGCCAAGCACGCTTTTTTCGTCAGTGGATCTCGGGTACGTGGTCCGATGGGTGGTGACTTGCCTGCTTTCGCGCATAAAGTGGCAGCCCAGCGGTTTATTGCCCAATCAGGGGGGCAGCTGCTGCGCTTTGATGAAGTGACTTCGGCGATGCTGCGTGGATTGCATGGCGGTAGCGGGTCAGGTAGGCAAGATATGTCCCGAAAGCCAATGAATCCTTGTGGCGTGGCGACAGGGATGTCGTCCATGGGCCACGCGGAAATGAATCGATAGCTGGGGTCGCTAGTCGTGGTGGTGGTTGACTGCGGCTGGTAGCGCTCGCGCCACGCGTGCTATCACGGTTGCCCAGTCTTCCCCTGACGCTTGGCGAAACAGACGGACGCTGGGATACCAGAGCGAAGTCTCGCCCGATAATCCATAAGGCCACTCCGGCATTGCCGGCGTAAAAATCCATGTTGGTTTTCCCAGCGCACCTGCCAAGTGAACCGCCGCAGTGCATACACTAATCACTTGGTCGAGAGATGCCGTGAGCGCGGCGGTTTCATCATAGTTATCGATGGCTTCTTGCCAATGGTGCAAGGTGACTCCGGTCCGTTGTTGGAAATCAGCTAACTCCGCCGGGGTGCTGTCGTATTGCAGACTGATAAATTGGGTATCAGGAGTTTCTAATAATGGATGTAATTGATCCAGATCGATGGAGCGGCGCGCGCCGCCGGTCTTGGCCGTGCCGCCGCGCCAGCTAATCCCGATTTTGCGTCCACGGCCGAGTGTCATGAGTCGCTGCCGCCAATAGGCTGCGCGTTGCAGGTTGGCTTGTAAATAACCAGCGTGATGAGAGAAATCTGCCGCTGTCACGCGTCGCCAGCGCGGCAACCCCCCGATGGGTATCTGGTAATCGATTGGTGGCGCGTGGTTAATCCATTGTGCGACTTGCGTGGCCCATTCCGGTTGGTCGCGATTGATGCCGACAACGGTTGCCGCTGGGAATGAGCGCTGGAACAGCATTCCCAACCGTTTATTGCACTCAATAATGCAATGACCGGCTTCGGTGATGATTTCCGGCAAAATCGATGCGTACATGATCTCGTCGCCCAGTCCTTGTTCGGCATGGATTAGCAGCGTTTTGCCGGCGAGTGGCTCGCCTGCCCAAAGCGGGAAGGGATAAGGATAAACGAAGACTGGCTCCAACTGGGCGGGGTGAGTGCGCCACGCGTACTCTCTCCATCCCGGGCCGTAAAGGCCTTGCAATAGCAGCAGACGCGCGTAATTCATGTGGGCGGCGGCGAAATCAGGTCGATGTTTCAGTGCGGCGCGGTGGCATTGTAGAGCGTCGTCGGGTCGGCACGTTTCCTGGTAGATGGCGCCGAGATTGTTGAGAGCATCGGCATGTGTCGGCTGCGTTGCCAGCGCGTGGTGGTAGGCGGCCTCAGCTGCCGCCAGTCGACCTAATCCGTGGAGGGCCACGCCGAAATTGTTGAGCGTATCGGCATGATTCGAGTGACGAGTCAGTACGGTTTCGAAACAGGCGGCGGCCGCTTCGTAGTGTCCTTGTTCCAGCCAAGCTGTTCCCAGGTTGTACGCGGCGTCGTTATCGTCTGGCCGCAACGTCAGTGCTTGGCGAAACGCGGCAACGGCTGCGTTCCACTGGCCTAGCTCCTTGAGGGCGGTCCCCAGATAATTGTATAGCTGATGGCGATTGCCATCGATAACGAGAGCTTGCCGGAAGCAGAGAACCGCAGCCTCGGTGTCCCCTATTTGGTACGCGAGCTTCCCTAATAAACCGAAGGCGTCAGCATCGTGGGGTGACGTGTCCAGGGTCTGGCGGCATAGTAGTTCCGCCTGGCACAAATCCCCGTTTTGCAACGCGTGCTCGACAGCTTGGATTAGTGCTTCGTCCATGAGCTAACTTCGAACTTTGCAGGTCTTCCGAACTTTGGGGTCAGGTCTTGACATGACGTTTGTTATCTTTCTCCCTTGATGATCTTGCTCACTGTGGAGTAGTGCAGCCCCACCTGGCGCGCAATGGCTGCCATGCTATAGCCATAATCCGAATGAGCCTTGCGGGTAGCATCGTCGCGCTTCGCCTTGTCGGCTTGGATGGTTGCAGGAAGCAGCTCCCCTAAACTTGGTCGACCCAGCAGCCGTTGGGCGCGCGGGATTTCTTTCAGTGTGTCTGCGTCTTCAAGCAGCGGCTGCATCTTCTCCGCAAAGACCTGTGAACCCAGTAACACCTGGCCTCTCAGTGCAGGCCACGGTGAGGCAAGCCGCTGGCCCGCCGCGACAAAATCAGCGTAGTGCCGCTGCGCCGTAGTGCGTCGTCTGCCGAACTGGCTCAGCACCCAGTCAGTGCTGAGCCAGTTCGGGCATGGCGCCAATCCCATGGTGGCCGGATAGCTGCTCCAGGGATGGCCCTCAATTTCTCGCACCATCTTTGCCCGGATCGGGTTCAGCACCACGTAGCGGCATAATTCCAGCAGATAACCGTCGCGCTCCACCACGATTGCCTTGAATCGACCCTGGAACACGTGCCCCGTTTGCCCGTGTCGGCGATTGAAACGCTGAGTATAGACTCCGTTCAACTGTCGCATTCCTCGTGACAAGTTACCATCCGGGGTTTCGACCAGCAGGTGGTAATGATTGTCCATCAAACAATAAGCGTGACAGAGCCAGGTGCAGCGCAGAACCACCTCGCCGAGGCAAGCCAGGAACATTTCCCGATCCTCGTCGTCGACAAAGATCGCGTTGCGCGCGTTGCCGCGAGCGGTCAAGTGGTAAACCGCGCCGGGGAATTCAAGACGGAGAGGACGTGCCATGGCAGTTAAGTTACAAGGCTGGAATGGTGACGTCAAGACTTGACCCTGATTTTCCTGATTTCCTGATTTTCTTCCTGAGCCAGGCATGGCTAATCTAGCCCTGGCAACAAGGCCTCTCCTGCGGTACCCTCTATTCCGGCCACCGCTTCATTTCTCTCAGCCGACCTCAGTTTTGGCTAAGTCATCTTAGCGAACTGAAGCCGTGGTTAGCCGCCACCTTCTTACCGCGGGTTAAGCGCAATCTACGAAACAGGAGGGACTTTATGTATTTATTTGCCCGTCGCACCATCATTGGTGCGCTTGCCGCTATTGTCGTTATGTCATTCACCAATATCGCGCTAGCACAAAACACCTTGGAAAAAATCCGCAAGCAAGGATATATCCGCATCGGCTTCGCTAACGAGGCACCCTATGCCTACGCCACCGCATCAGGCAAATTAACCGGTGAATCGCCGAGCGTGTTTAAGTACGTTATGAAAAAATTAGGTATCAATAAAGTTGATGGTGTTCTTACTGAGTGGGGATCGTTGATTCCCGGCCTTAAGGCCGGCCGCTTCGACGCGATCGTCGCCGCCATGTATGTAACACCAAAACGATGTAAACAGGTTATTTTCGCTAACCCAACTTACGCAATCAGCGAAGCATTCATTGTTAAAAAAGGCAATCCAGATGGCATCAACACTTTTGCCGACGCAATCAAGAAAGGCCTTAAGGTCGCTTTTATCGCTGGTACCGTCGAAGTTAGGTACGCTCAGATGGCGGGACTCAGCCGCGAGCAGCAGTTGATCGTGCCAAATTTTGCCTCTGGCGTCGCCGCGATTACCGCCGGACGGGCATCAGCCGTTGCGCTGACTTCGCTGACAGCCAAGAGCCTGGCAATCAAGGACAACGCGATCGAACGTGCCAAACCGTTCACTTTCACCAATAATGGTAAAAGCTATAAGGGCGAAGGCTCCTTCGCTTTTCGTAAAGATGATTCTCATCTGCGCGACGCCGTCAATGCCCAGCTTGCCAAGTTCATCGGAACACCAGCACACCTTGCCATGGTCGAGAAATTCGGTTTCGATAAATCAAACTTGCCTGACAAAACGACAGCTCAACTGTGTGCTGGCAAATAAGTTGTTTGTCCGCAGATCAGGAATCTTACCTCCCGAACAACTTTTTATGGAACCATTCGCTGACCCATCTGTATTATGAGTAGTGGATATAGTCGCTTGCTTGTCGTCGCCATCGTCAGTTTTGTCGCCGGCATGAGCCTTATCAGCTTTACCGGGCTTCATGAATTTATTCCCGGACTACTTCGCGGTGCGTGGGTGACGCTGCAAATTACTCTGGGCGGCGCGCTGGTAGCCGTTGTCGCGGCGTTTGTCGCGGCCATTGCCAAGGTCTATGGCCCGCCGCCAATCCGTTGGCTTGCCGTTACCTATATCGAAATCTTCCGCGGTACTTCCGCATTGGTGCAATTGTTTTGGTTGTTTTTCGTATTGCCGCAATTCGGCGTTACTCTGGCACCGTTTACGGTGGGCATCATGGCACTGGGTTTGAACATCGGTGCCTACGGCGCAGAAGTCATTCGCGGCGCTATAGATGCGGTGCCGAAAGGTCAGTGGGAGGCTTCGCTGGCGCTAAACCTCACCAAGACGCAAGCCCTGCGCCGCATCATTCTGCCCCAGGCGTTCGTGTTAATGGTTCCGCCCTGGGGAAACCTGTTCATTGAATTACTTAAGTCGACGGCGTTAGTCTCGCTGATTACGCTTCCTGACTTGGCCTTCAAGGCCCAGGAAATGAATCAAAATACCCTGCGTACGGTTCAAATTTTCACCATTGTACTGGTGATGTATCTTGGCATTTCGCTGATTATCACCGCCGGTATGAAAGCGTTTGAGCGCCGCGCTTCCCGTGGCTTGGGTCGAGGGAGAATCGGCTGATGCACTTTGTCTGGGATTGGGCATATACATGGAAAATCCTACCAATTTTAGCCAGAGCGTCCATCATTACCGTTGAGGCGACAGTGCTGGGATTTATCTTTGCGCTGGTTTTCGGGCTAGCACTCGCTATTGCCCGCATGTCCGGTCCAACGTGGTTGCGTTGGACAACGGTCGGGATTATCGAAAGCGTTCGGTCAACGCCACTACTCATTCAACTGTTTTTTCTCTACTATGCATTACCGCAGTTCGGGCTCACACTAAGCGCCATGCTGACAGGCGTTTTGGCACTGGGAATTCATTACAGCACATACTGTTCGGAAGTTTACCGCGCAGGATTGGAAAACGTTCCCAGGGGACAATGGGAGGCTGCTACCGCGCTCAATCTTTCTCCGTTCACGACATTCAAAAATATCATCATTCCTCAAGCTATCCCGCCGATGGTGCCGGTGCTTGGCAATTATCTGGTGGCGTTGTTCAAGGAAACTCCACTGCTTTCGGCCATTACCGTGCTGGAGCTGATGCAGACGGCTAAAATCCTCGGTGCCGACAGCTTTCAATACACCGAACCGATTACATTAGTTGGGCTGTTCTTTCTGGTGTTTAGCCTGATTTCCGCGATGCTTATACGTCGCGTCGAATACTATCTTAACTCCAGAAGGAGAGGGTTTTCGTAATGACCGACAACGCCAATGGAACCCCGATGGTGCGTTTCGATAATGTCAGCAAACGCTATGGTGATTTGAAGGTTCTCGATCAACTCGACTTGGATATCGCAGCTAACGAGAAAGTGGCGATCATCGGCCCATCCGGTTCCGGTAAGACCACAGTATTACGCATGTTGATGACTCTGGAAACCATCGATGATGGGGTGATTTATGTGGGTGGGGAGCCGCTTACCCACATGAAAAACGGAAACATGTTAATACGCGCTAATCGGGGTCACATGCGTCGTATGCGTGCTAATATCGGCATGGTGTTTCAACACTTTAACCTGTTTCCCCATATGACCGCACTGAAGAATTGTATGGAGGGCCCCGTTACGGTGCTCGGATTATCGAAAAACCAGGCTAAGGAACGCGCGGCTGAATTACTCGACAGAGTCGGGTTAAGTGGCAAACTGGATCATTATCCGAGCCAGCTATCTGGTGGCCAGAAGCAACGTGTTGCTATTGCGCGCGCGCTGGCGATGCGTCCCAAGGTTATGCTGTTCGACGAAGTGACATCGGCACTTGATCCAGAACTCGTCGGAGAAGTGCTGAATGTAATCCAAAATCTCAGCGTGAAACATGACCTGACGATGCTGATGGTTACCCACCAAATGGGTTTTGCAAAAGCATTCGCTGATCGTATTTGTTTCTTCTACGAGGGAAAAATCGCCGAGCAGGGGAATGCGGAGCAATTACTCAATAATCCGCAGAATGAACGGACAAAACAATTTCTCAGCGCCATACTCGACGCGGGATAAATCATGACGGACAGATAACGAACGCCTTGCGGTGTGATGGATCCTTGTGTCATTCATCTGAACGTTGATTATGCGATAGATTACATGATCTATCAGTCTGATGAATATGGCCGAAAAGATCGATAATGTTTCACAGACCTGCAAAAAAATAATGCGGTGCTGTCTGTTTTTTTCAGACAAATTTAGTGCACGGCTGCCGCCGACCGACGCCTTCATCGACTTGGCCCCCATCGGGACTAAACAGCTAGCATCAATCAATTATCCACTGCAGAAGCTGTGCCAAGATAATCACAATAGATCAGTTCCTGGCAACGCGATCCCTGCCAAGTCATACTAGGCAATAGCGCTAACGTGGCTCATCATTGGATAATGTAGGCACACGAGTAGCACCACGGCGAGAGAGTCGCTGTCATTCAACCCAACCGGAGGTAACATCATGATCAAGGAAGCCGTAATCACGCAAAAAGCCCCTTACGCAACGCCCGTGGAAGCTGGCAAAACTTACAACTGGTGTGCTTGCGGGCGCAGCAAGACTCAGCCTTTTTGCGATGGTGCACATGAAGGGACAGGGATTGAGCCAGTTGCTTTTACTGCGGACAAGACCGACACAGTTTATCTGTGTGGTTGCAGACGGACTGCCAGTCAACCGTTTTGCGACGGGACTCATGAGAAGTTATAAGGTGTTCGTTCGGCGGTCGTTGCTACGGTCGCCGAATTCGTGCACAGCTTTCACTAGCGATCCTGTCTTGACCATTTAATAATTTAATTGCGAGGCAACCGATATTGACTGACTGTGCGGGGGTGGTTGCCGAGAATTTGCATTTTCAATGCATCGTCGACGTGGCGTTCTGATCCATTCATTGGGTTAGTTCGGTTAGAATAGCGTTATGTCACAAATTTCTTCTGTATTTGAACGCACACACATTCTGATCGGTGCTGCAGGGCTGGAACGTTTGGCAGCACAGCACGTTTTTATCGCTGGGCTTGGTGGCGTCGGTTCCTACTGTGTGGAGGCACTTGCCCGCGCCGGTATTGGCCGATTGACCTTGCTAGACCACGACGTGGTGGCGGCGAGCAACATCAACCGCCAGTTGCCGGCGTTGCTTTCCACGGTCGGTTGCGCTAAGGCGTTGCTGATGGCGGCGCGTATTCAAGAGATTAATCCAGCTTGCCAAACGACGGTGCTACGGACATTCCTAGACACGGGTAATGTGAACACATTGGTACCAACGGACGTCGACTACGTGATCGACGCTATCGATTCGTTAGCGTGCAAGGTGGCGTTGGTGGCGGAAAGTTATCGGCGGGGATTGAAAGTGGCCTCCAGCATGGGCGCGGGGAACCGCCTTGACCCAGGGCGCATCCGGATAGCTGATATCAGTCAGACGTACCAGTGTCCGTTGGCGCGGCAAATGCGTAAACGATTGCAGCGCCAGGGAATCAGGCGAGGCATTCTGACCGTGTTTTCCGACGAACCACCACGTCCGCCGTTACCACCTCAGCCGGTAGACGGGCCAGGAAGGGCGCGGGCGGTCAATGGTACCATCAGTTATTTACCACCATTGTTCGGTCTGATGCTCGCGGGGGCAGTGATTCAGCGGTTGTTGGCCGATTGAATGCCTTCTCGTAAAGCGGTAATGTTAGCGCACCACCCACATCCACCAGGGCAATGTTAACCACATTAGCACTGTACTCCACCCGACTAACAGAGCGGCGGTTTCCATATTCCGGTGGAAACGTTCCGCCAGAACGATGAGAAATAAAAACGTCGGCATGGCGCTTTCCAGTACCGCCGCCCGCTGCGGCTCGGCTGGTGGGTGGAAGAGCAGTAGCGCCGCTATCCAAACCAACGCCGGCGTGAGCAATAATTTTGAAGCGGCAATGCCGATAAGATAGCGGTTGGGCCGCAACCGCTTCCAGGGGATGGATAGACCGAGGACAAACAACATCACTGGCACCGTGGCTTGGCCGATAAAATTGGCAGCATCCACTAGCGCCTTGGGCGTCCAGCCGGAAAAGTGCAGTGTAACGCCAGCGATAAATCCCCAGATGGGCGGTAACGTTAGTAGAACACGCCATAACGATGGCGATGTTGCCGTCGCGCCGAGTCGGTTAATTAACCACACTCCCAATCCCCACACCAGCGGCAGCGCAGCCAAGACGTCATTATATGCAGGATAGCGTGCCGCCTGGGCGCCATAGAGATGCGTCAGTACCGGCAACCCAATATAGAATGTATTGCCGAACATGCCACCAATCAACAGTGTGACACGGGTTACTGGTGGCAGCGTCGTGGCTAGTCCACTGCGGAACAGCAGCGCGTAGAGTAGTGCCGCCGTCAGGAGAACCCCGATAGCAAAAAGCAGTGGAACCGTTAGCAGCGAGATATTTACTTTCGCTGTGGCACCAATAGCAAACATTAGCGCGGGCACGAACAAATTGAACGCGAGTTGGCTCAACTGGCGGCGTAGCATCAGTGGCGCGGCACCAACGCAGTGAGGCCAGAGTCCACCCGCAGCGACCAGTAGAATAATTGGCAGCATAACCTCGATAATCAGACTGCCAAGATGGGCGTTGTGCATAGAGACATCCGAACGGGACGGAACAATACCCCGGATATGGTAGCGAAACCATCCACAATCAAGGCAGACGACGAAATATCTTGCGCCGCCGGTTGTGTTGGTGGGGACGGTCGTATGAGAGTGGTGTAGCCATGAGACTCGTTTATGACCTGTCCCGCTTGATTGATATGATGGTTGTTGGTAGCTAGGTGATGGCGGTCATGCTCATTATCTGGCGATTTGTTTACAATAGTTTTAAGGAAGAGATCAATGCCGGGCTTTATCGCAAGATCGCGGTGACTTTGCGATAGTTTGTGAAAAAGATTAAGCCAAGCGTTGGCCGCGGAATTCCCCCGCTATTAACGTAACGGTGGCTTGGCTAGCGGAAGAAATGCGCTGGGCCGATACTGGCTAAGAACGGCATTGTGGTACCGATCAAATTCGTGCTGAATACTGGCGCTAGCTGTTTAGTCCCGTCGTTTAATAGCGCGCTATTTTCCCTGGAATGGAAGGAAGCACTATGGGACAAATTCTACACGGCAGCGCGTCGAAGCAATACAAAACAGTCAAGAGAGTCTGATGGTGCTAGCGCAGCGCTACAGCATCAACCAGAAGACCGCTGCCAAATGGAAGAAACGCACCTCGGTGCAGGACTTGCCAACCGGGCCGAAAGACCCAAAATCAACGGTGTTATCGCTGGAGGAAGAAGCGATCATCGTGGCCTTTAGACGCCATGCCCTCCTGCCGCTTGACGATTGTCTTTACAGCCTTCAGGCGACGATCCCACATCTGTCGCGTTCATCGCTGCATCATTGTCTTCAGCGTCACGGCATCTCTCGTTTGCCGGAAGTGGCCGGCGACAAACCGGGTAAAAAGAAATTAAAATGCCATCCGAATAACGCAAGTTCACAAGCCTGACCCCTTCCCCCATGCGAGGAATACTGCGGCGTGCCAATCTGGTGCTAAGATGCAAAAAGGTAATCTTATGGTCTTCAAGGACAAGATGGCTTGCGTCAAGACCTGGCCCCTAAGTTTTTACATAGAACCTGGGGCAACTGTCACAAACACCAGGACCGCCTCGATGTCTACATTTGAGTCATTATTGCGAAATGTCGAAGAATGTACGATTTGCAAGAAGCACTTGCCTCTTGGTCCTCGCCCCGTGCTTCAAATTCATCCAGAAGCACGTATTTTGATTGCTGGGCAAGCGCCAGGCAGGAAAGTCCATGAGTCGGGCATCCCGTTCGACGATGCTAGCGGGAATCGCTTGCGCGAGTGGATGAATATTCCAAAAGAAGTTTTTTATGATCCCAGGAAAATCGCTATTTTACCCATGGGTTTTTGTTATCCTGGGACTGGAACATCCGGCGATCTTCCACCTCGACCGGAATGCGAAGTGGCTTGGCGCCAACAACTACTTCAGCAGCTTGTTAACCTAGAAGTAACACTGGTGCTTGGCAAATATGCACAAGCTTATAGTTTCGGCAAAGTCAGTGCCTCTCTCACTGAATTAGTAAAATCATGGCGTGACTATTGGCCACACATGGTTCCGTTGCCTCACCCTAGCCCAAGGAATAATCTTTGGATTCGAAAGAATCCATGGTTTGAGGCGGAATTACTTCCGTCGCTTAATAAACGAATATCAGCGATACTTGTTCGATGATCTGGTTAACTTAAGTCATTCCGCATAAAACTCACCACACTCAAAAAGCCATCGATTAATGTTAAAGGCACCACTACTGTCATGGGGCGCGTTAAGCGGAAATTACGCCCGTGTATTTTGCAGTGCTTCGTCGAAGACGTTTTAGAGCAGAGAAACATCCCTATCGTAAAGTAACAATGCCAGATGAAGCGCGATACGGTTTGTTGTCCTCCAGCAGTCGCCGCATCTGGGCCAGCGATTTTGTCAGATCAGGCCCGAACGACTATAATCGCTGGCAAGTGGGCTCGCTGCCTGGCGAAGTGGTGTTGTAATCTTTCATGGTTGCTGCCAAGTGTCCCACGGCTAGATTCAAACGTGTGGAGGCACTATGGTTAAAAAATCCTGGGACACGCCCACCAGTGTTCTTCACTGGGCGCTTGTCGTCACCATCACCTTTCAGTTGGCAACGGGTTTCCTGATCGCCTCGCCGAGTACCAGGCTGTTTTTTTACGCCCACGAGATCGGCGGTCTTATCGCGATGCTGGCCGTTCTTGGGCATTGGATGTGGAGCTTTGCCAATTACGACCTTCCTTTGCTGTTTCCCTGGAGTGGTGAAGAATGGGCTACGGTGAAGTCAGAATTTTTGAGTTTTCTGCGTGGCAAACTGCCTGAAGGTGGGCGCCGCGCCGGGCTATCCGGCTTTGTGCACGGGCTGGGCCTGCTGGCGGTCACCGGCATGGGGCTGACGGGCGTGTTAATTTTCATGGTAATCCCCAGCGGCAGGGGCGCACAGGGTGCTTCCAACGACTATGCCGCGTTCACGGCTTTATCTGTGATACATCGCGATATTGGTTATCTGGTCTGGACTTATTGGCTTTCTCATGTGGGCACGACCATATTGCATATGGTGAGACACAAGCCGGTGGCCTCTAAAATTTTCCTGGGGCGAGATTGACCGTATTATTCTTCGTGCCGTTTGCACGGTTGATATTTTGTGACATCAAGCTAAAAAATGGCGAGAGTCTGATTGTTAAACTCGTCTAAGAGACGGTTCTCTGGATGCCAGATATGCTTTGCTAAATTAGTCAGTGTAATACTCTGGGCTGGGTTTTTTTTCCTGTTGGCGTGTCGAGGAATACGGAACGTCAGCTTGGTGGGGATTGGCTGAGGAGAAATCAACTTGAAAGAGAGCGACCGCTATGCCCGTGGCTGGGCAAAGCTCAAGGAAATTGATGGCGCAGCTGGTGAGCGCGTTATCGACTTTCTCAACGACATTGCGCCAGACTTAGGGCGTTATATTGTCGAGTTTCCTTTCGGCGACGTTTACAGTCGTCCCGGATTGGATCTCAAGTCTCGTGAGATGGTTACCGTGTCGGCACTAACCGCGCTGGGCAATGCCGCTCCGCAATTAAAGGTACATATTCACGGGGCACTCAACGTCGGTTGCAGCCGACGGGAGATCGTCGAAATCATTATCCAGATGGCAGTGTACGCAGGTTTTCCCGCTGCGTTGAACGGTATTTCTGTTGCTAAGGACGTGTTTGCGGAACGCGACCAGCAGGGATTAAGTTAAATAGCGTGGGACTTGCGCGCTAAGTGTATTGTGGCGCGTCACGGCCCCGTCCAGGAAGACCACCTATATCGTCGCGCTATCATGCGGCGTAAGATGTTTTTCCGCGCTGCTGGTTTCGATAGTAGCCAAGAGTGGAAAGATGATTTACCTTTCTTCATTATCGTGAGGATGCACACCGACGGCGAGAGGGGAGCGTGACGTGTATCGGAAGGTTTTATTGTGTTACGACGGCACGCGTGAGGGCCGAGTTGCCTTAGAAG
>VAOX01048104.1_pt1 | contig 21341 bp, 19 predicted proteins | sample 3393891 | NCBI WGS metagenome assembly VAOX01 (sample SAMN08290429, study PRJNA428436) | hydrothermal vent metagenome | isolation source: Deep-sea hydrothermal vent chimney | place: Indian Ocean: Southwest Indian Ridge | depth 2822 m m | reverse complement strand
TTAATGATAAACGTTACAAGATTAGCAACAAGGATCTTCGAATGGTCTTCGATCAGGTGTCACAATTTACGAATAAGATCGATGATATTGCTTAAAAATTCATGGGTATCCCTCAGGTTTAAGGCATAACACCCTCATCAGCCGCTGACGAAAATGTCGCGACTTTTGCGTTTTTTTGTAAAAGGCGCGACAGGTTTGAAAGCTGAGTTATCCCTATCCCCACGAATTTTTCAGATAACTCAATGAAACTTTGGACGGTGCCCAGTTTACAAAACTGTTTCTTGAAAAATATAATAATAAAACTAAAGTGGCCTGATGAGGTATTACAGATACATGGCCAAACAGAAGATGGAAGATATGATGGAGCAGCGCACTCAGTGCCTGCAAATAGAGGTTGGTTATATAGTAGGGATTAACCTGAATCGCTTGGTCACAACAGGGTCACAATTGACAGACATAAACCAGGATTTTCTATATAAAACAATCAGTTATATGGTGCCCGGGGCCGGAATCGAACCGGCACGGTGTTTCCACCGAGGGATTTTCTTACCCACTATAGCTTTCGCTACTGTCATACAACATATGATGCATATGACATTTGTGGTCTGGACTTTCTCTTCACCGTATCATAGCGTTAACACTACGACTTAGGCAGGAGCCGTCAAGTCTCTACACTTTCAATGGAGTGATTATGAAACTACACAAATATTCACTTGACCATATTAATGGTAACAACTCAGACAACCGATTAGAAAATCTTCGTCTGCTTTGCCCCAACTGCCACGCGCTTACTCCAACATACCGGAGTAAAAATCGTTCCAAAGCTTAGCTCGGGATTGCCACCAACTTAATGCTGAGGTTTCCCCGAATTTGACTCCATTCACACCAGTAGTTTCCTGACTGGGTGCTCAAATTTTTAAGTCCCTTGCGTCTACCAATTTCGCCACCCGGGCTGGGTGTGGACGATGCGTATTCTACAGAGTTTATGCCTGATTTGGAAAGCAGAGAATGAATTTCATCGCAGAGAAGGTGGGGAGTATCGATTGTGCAGACTCAGCTGCACTGTTGGGCTCCGCTGTGGCTCGGCGCCAACCTATACTGCCAAAATCCTGACTCTAAACATTCATAGCGAGTAGCAGGGGATTATATATGAGGGAAAATCGATCAAATTTGGAGGCTGAGGGCGGAATCGAACCGCCGTCCACGGCTTTGCAGGCCGCTGCATAGCCACTCTGCCACCCAGCCGGTCTTGGTATTCTACTCTTTACAAGTAAGTAGAACTATAAAAAAACCCCGGTTAAACCGAGGTTTTTGAACCTGAAGCGCAATCGAGACCCAAACTCACGACCTCGCCCCTGGCAAGACGATTTACTGTATAAATAGCAACCGCCCTGCACAAAAATATAGCGAACCACGCTCTATTTTCATTAATTATAAATATTTACGTTTTATAATTCTCTTAAATATCAATAAGATATATAGTTCATTTAGAACGTTATACGCAGCTAACCGCTGCCTGATTCGAACGCTATAACTATGAACGAGGCGCATTATATGATTAAAAAGATTTGGATGGAAGCAGATAAACACAAATTTGAGTGAATCTGTGTTTTATGAGTCGACTTCTCTTGAAGAACCATATAATAAGTGTCACATAAGTATTTGCCTGTATTTTATCCCCTCCCAGGCCTCTCTCTGAGGGAGGGGGTATGATGCGAATACTGATACGACGATTAATAGATCAGTTTAATAACTTTTTGGCCGGATTTATTTATCTTCAACGAATATCCTGATCGCTACCCCTGCACAGCCGGGGTTTGCCTATACCCGGTAACCTGCATTTGATAAGCCTCCTTATGGCTGCAATAATCAGACATTCCAACCTATCACGGACAACGTATTTTCATGACCCCCGAGCAATACTGTCAGGATAAAGCTGCCAGCAGCGGTTCCAGTTTCTATTACAGTTTTATGGCGCTAGCCGAAAACCAGCGCAAGGCTATTATTGCGCTGTATGCCTTCTGCCGCGAAGTGGATGACGTGGTCGATAATCCCGGTGAGATGCAGATCAAGCATATCAAACTGCAATGGTGGCGCACTGAAATCAACCGCTTGTTTGAGGGGCAGGCACAGCACCCAGTCACTCGTGCCCTGCTGTCTGTGCTGGAACGATATGATCTGCCTGAGGAATATTTCCTTGAAATCATTGACGGTATGGAAATGGATCTCCAGCAGCAGCGTTATGAGAGCTTTAAATCCCTGGGCCTGTACTGTTACCGGGTGGCTGGCATCGTCGGCCTGATGGCTGCGGAAATTTTTGGTTATGAAGACAGGCAAACGTTAAAATATGCACGTAATTTGGGTATGGCGTTTCAACTCACTAATATTCTGCGTGACGTGTATGAAGATGCGCAACTGGGACGTATTTATTTACCCGGTGAAGATCTGGAACGGTTCTCAGTCCGCGAAAAAGACATTCTTGACGGCCATACTTCGCAGAATTTTCAGCAACTCATGCAGTTTGAATGCGATCGGGCCAAACAGTATTATCATAGCGCCTTCGAGTATTTGCCTGAGCAAGATCGTTTCAATCAGCGTTGTGGCCTGATCATGGCCGCTATTTACCGCGCTGTACTGGATAAAATGGAAAAAAATTATTTCCCGGTATTCAAGGGCCGTGTTCGCCTGTCGACCGCCCATAAGCTCTGGTTGGCTCTGCATACTTGGCAGCGGGAATGGCGTCATCATCACCGTCTGCCCACGCATCACTAATGACACGACCTCACCAGGTGGAACCCCATTCTGTCCTGATTGTCGGTGGCGGCTGGGCAGGACTGGCTGCTGCCGTAAAGCTGACTAAAAAAGGTCACGCTGTTACGCTGTTGGAGTCAGCCCGCCAACCGGGAGGCCGGGCACGCCGGGTTGCATTTGCAAATTACACTGTTGACAATGGCCAGCACCTGCTCATCGGCGCTTATCACACTATCCTGGAACTGCTGGAAGATATCGGTACGGATATTCAGCAAAGCCTGCTGCGCCAGCCTTTGAATCTGACCATGCATAGTCTTCATGGCAGCACCTTACGTTTAAAAACGCCACCGCTGCCAGCACCTTTGCATTTGCTCTTCGCCCTGTTGAACGCCAGGGGACTGAGACTCTCTGATCGCATCTCTGCCATGCGTTTTGGCGCGGCCTTATACCGTGGCAAACTATTTCCGGCAACGGACATCAGCCTTGCCACACTGCTGCAACAACAGAAACAAACTGATCGACTCATCCAAGCTCTCTGGGAACCCCTGTGCCTGGCCATCATGAACACGCCTTTACGGGAAGCCTCGGCCACAATTTTTATTCAAGTGCTGAGCGATGCCTTCCTCAAGCAGCGGCGGGATGCCGATCTGCTGTTTCCGCATCAGGATCTGGGCGCTTTGTTCCCTGAACCGGCCATGCATTATATTGAGCAACAGGGGGGACATGTTCACCTTGGCATGCGCGTCTCGGCACTCAACATCAAAAACGGGAAAATCTGCGGCGTCCATATCGATAACACCTTCGTCCCCGCCCAACAGCTACTACTGGCCACCTCGGTGCGCGCGACCCTTGCCCTGGTTCAGGGGCAGGATGAACTCGCCCCGCTCCATGCGAAACTTGCACAATTTCGTTTCCAGCCAGTAACGACAATTTATTTGCAATACCCACCCGAGGTACGACTGTCCCAACCTATGCAGGGCCTTATCGATGGCTGCGCACAATGGATTTTTGATCGCCGTCACTGCGGCCAGCCCGGCATGATTTCCGTCGTCATCAGCAGCCATGGCCGACACATGAATGACAGCAAAGACAGGCTGGGAAATAGAATTGCCGCCGAGCTTGGCCAGCTATTTCCTCTCTGGCCCGCACCCAGAGCTCACTTTGTTATCCGTGAAAAACGCGCCACCTTTTCAAGCAGTGTCAACATTAACCGCCTGCGGCCTGAAAATCGTAGCTCGGTAGAGGGTTTGTGGCTGGCGGGGGACTATACGAACAACGGGTATCCGGCAACACTCGAAGGCGCAGTGCGAAGTGGTGTACAATGCGCACATTTAATCCATAACGAAATCAGTTGAACAAGCTTGATTTATTTCTTTTAGCCTGACCCTGACGAGCCCTCCATGCTGAAACAAATTCCAGAGAATTACCAACCAGACCACGATCTTCTTGACGGCAGAACCATTCTGATTACCGGTGCCAGTGATGGTATTGGCGCAGCTGCGGCCCGTAGCTATGCGGCCTTTGGCGCAACAGTCATCCTGCTTGGACGTTCGGTAAAAAAACTGGAAAGTGTCTATGATCAGATCATCAATGCGGGTCATCCTCAGCCGGCTATCTATCCGATGGATCTCGAAGGTGCCAAAAGCAGTGATTATTATGATCTGGCTAATACCATCGACCAGGAATTTTCTACCCTTGACGGTTTGCTGCACAATGCCGCCCGGCTGGACACACTCATGCCACTGGAACAGTATGATTTGAAATTATGGGCGCGACTCATGCAGATCAATCTGAACGCCCCCTTTCTGCTCACCCACAGCTGTCTGCCTCTGCTGAAGAAATCTGCTGATGCCTCGGTAATATTCACCTCATCACGCGTTGCACATCACGGTCGTGCCTACTGGGGAGCCTATGGTGTAAGCAAGGCCGCCTGTGACAACCTCATGCAGATATTGGCTGATGAAGTGGAAAACAACACCAGTATACGCGCCAACAGCATTGATCCTGGTGCGGTTCGTACGCGCCTTAGACGCCAGGCCTATCCAGGGGAAGATGCCAGTTTGCTACCCGTACCTGAAGACATCATGCCAGCCTATCTGTATTTAATGGGGCCGGACAGCAAAGAATATACGGGTGAGATTTTTTCGGTCGCTTGATTAGCCAGGCTGCGTGATAGTCTTCCGCGTAAGCAACCGGAGGACATGCCTGTGCTGCACAAAAATCGTGCCTGCGCCCGTGATATATCAACACGCTAACTTCATTCCCAGATATTCACATGTACGCCCTGCGCTTCAAGGCGCTCGGCACGATTGGATATGTAACGCTGAAACTCCGGCCAGGTTTGATAGGCACCTGAGGCGACATAGTCCATGATCGACTGAATATGGAAGGATTTAAGCCAGGCTTCGGTACGAATAACTTCCTTTCCACCATCATAGAACAACATGCTGGGAACATATTCAACATCCAGCGCCCGAGCCAGATTCTTTGCCGTGGTTTTTTTGCCGTGCAGATCGGTTAATGGCGTATCCGCCCACATGTCCAGACGTACGACATTAAAGCGTTTCAATTGTGCCCGTGTTTCCTTACGTTTAAAAATATCCTCATGCAATTCATCACAATCCTGACATTGTTTCTGTTCAAATAACAGTAACAGGGGCTTGCCGCTACGGTTCAAACTTTGCAGATTATAGGGGGGCTTAAGAAAAAAAGTTTCCGCATGCAATTTCCCACTTGCCGGTGTGACGGCAAGCTTTTGCAGATAGTCACGGAAAGCTAGCTTGGCTTCCATTTTTTGGCCAACGTAATCCAGCGCGGCTTCCAGTTTGTATGGCGAGAAATAACCATTGATGCGTAACGCCAACTGGCCTTTTTGGGTCAACAACAACAATGTAGGGGTAAACATCACCCGCGCATTTTTAGCGAATTGCTTTTCCGTCACATCGTTACCAGCGAGATCCCTCACCTCCCGATCACCCCACATATTAATGGCAATGACATCAAAATATTTACGTGTCTTTTCGACGATACTGCGTTGGGTAAAGTTATCCTGAATCATCCGGGCACAATAGGGACAGCCATCCTGATAAAAATACAGCATCACTCCTCGCCCGTTCGCAGCTGCCTCACGAATATCGTCTCTAATATCCAGGAAGGAATTTTTAAACCAGGCCGGTTTTTCCACATAACCTGGATTCACCAGGTTGACATCCATCACATTTTCTACTGCATTAGCAGCCGCAAACCTGAAACTGAGACAAAACGCCAGCAACCAGGGGGATAATTTCACTAGCATACGGAGCTCCTGTAACAATTCGTGATGCTGTTCGGTGTTATGGTATAACGTAATAGTATAGTGTAAGCCCGGCAGAATCCTGGATTGGTTCCAGAAAACAACTGAAAATCAGGTCATCTTGCGCGCCATATTCTTGACATTTAAGCAGAGTGAAAATACTTGTCATTCTATCGTGTTGTTTTTATTGATATTTTTATTTTCGCGGACTTGGCACATAAATCGCATATTATCTGGCAGTCATCAATAAAGGGTTCTTGGCTATGGCCGTTTACACATATCAGAACAAACAGGAGCAGCAGGTAGCCGCTCATGTAACCAGTGCAGATCAGCTGGGCATTGCGCCGGCAGAGCTGCAACATACGCTGAAGCTGGCGGGTTTGCTGCAAACTTCACTTGAGATTGATACCATTCTGGGCTTCTTTATTGATGCCCTGCAAGAAAAAATAGAATTTGATGGTGTATATTTCGAATACTCACCCTTGCTGCTCGAACATAAGTTTGGCCAGAGAAAGCGGCATACCTGTTCCTACCGGCTAAAACTTGCCGGTGAATTTCTGGGTGAACTGGAATTCAGTCGCCGTCATCGCTTTGCCCAGCAGGAAATGGAACAATTGGAAAACCTGTTACGCCAGTTAATATACCCTTTGCGTAATGCCATCTGGTATCAGCAGGCAGTCACTGCCGCCCAGTTTGACCCTCTTACAGGTATCAAAAACCGCGCTTCACTGGATCAGAACCTGGCGCGTGAAGTTGACCTGGCGCACCGCAACAAGACACCATTCTCGATGATCATTGCTGACATCGATTATTTCAAAAGAATTAATGACCAGTTTGGTCATAGCGCAGGTGATGAAGTCCTTAAGTCCTTCGCTAAATGCATAAATGATAATCTGCGCGCCAGTGACATTGTGTTTCGCTATGGCGGTGAAGAATTTGTAGTACTGTTGACCGGCACCGATGGCCGTAGCGCCCGGGCAGTTGCCAACCGCATCCGCAAAGCTATTGAAAACTTTAACTTCAGTCACAGCAGCTTTGATGAATCCGGCGAAATCCCCCTGACCGCCAGTCTGGGAACCGCAAGCCTGACTGCCAAGGACACGGTAAAGTCCCTGTTTGAAAAAGCCGACAAGGCACTTTATCACGCAAAAGAAGCCGGACGCAATCAGGTCATCAGTTTTCAGTCATTGGTTAAAAGCGCCTGAAGCAGAGCGTTAAATCAGGTTTTTTTGAACTGCGTCACGGGGAATTTCGGGAACCACTTCTGAAAACCGCTATACTATAGGTCGTTGATTGAATTTCAGACGGCCTATTAATGGATTACCTCGAACAACTGGAAAAAGTACTCGAATCCAGGTATCGCCTGCTTACCGTGGAAACCTACGACACTGATCGTGTGGTTGATTTATTCACCCAGTTAAGTCGTTTCAGCAACAAAGCCTTCTACATGAGTCAGCCCAATGAAGGCATGCACCGGCTGGGTGCCGCGCATATTACGATTCCACGCACCAAAACCGCCAGAGAGCAACTCGATCACATCGAGAATACCCGCCATTTTGGCATCTATATCCTGCGTGACTTCAACTATGCACTGGACGATCCCAAAATTATTGCCCAACTCAAAGACATTGCCACCAGTCCCGAAGCCAAGGTGATCATTTTTCTGAGTGAATTTGTAGATCTGCCCAAAGAACTCAAGCCCTACACCATGCGTTCAAAACATCAGCTCAAAAATGTCATCTAGGGATGGACGAAATTGAGCCAAAAAGTCTAAATGAAAGAATTCTTTTCGATATAAACGGCAAGAAAACTGCCCCAGGGAAAAGTAGCGGGTAGTAACCGTTCCAGTATTTTTGCGCCGGCACCGGCACCCGGGGAAAAGACCGCTGTTGCTGATCTCAACACAAGTGGCTGAGGGGAAAGCACTTCAATCCATTTTCTGACATCTGCCAGAGTATCCCACCGCGCGCCTCGATAGGCCCCCTGCCCTTGCTTCTGCCGATAAAGCAGGCTGCGGCGATTCAGCAGCCCCAGCACCACCCCTCTATGTGCCAGCCGCCACATCTCCATCAGCGCGTTTTCCGGTTCCGCAACAAAACACAGGCTGGTGACAGCCGTACAATAGTCAAAGCTGCTATTTTTAAAAGGCAGCGATTCTGCCACGCCTTGCAAATAGACTGATCCTGTATCCTGTTTCGAGGCATAACGAATCGCCGACTCATCCGGATCAAGCCCCGCTGTCTTCAAACCCGATCTAGCAAAGCGTCGGGTAAAATAGCCCGTACCACACCCCACATCGAGAAGACTTCTCTTTGTCCCTGTGTTTATCTGGAATGACAATAATCGCATTAACAAGGCAAATTCTGTATCACCAATCCAACGCCCCCGCGGACTGTGATACCAGGATTCATAACTATCGACATCCACCCAGCAATCTCCGTTACAAAATGCTCCTGGCCAATATCGCAAATCCGGCTGCAACCGGCAAAGTGACCAACCAGGCTAACAAGATCGATTTTAGCGCATCACTTTGCTGTGGCTTGACACGATCGTGCCAACGTATACCCAGCAAAGATCCGGTGCTTACATGGGTAGTAGATACTGGAATCCCTAAAGGCGATGCCAACAGCACTAACATTGACGTGCTAATGTTGGCAGTCAAGCCCTGGCTGGCATCCATTGGCACCACCCGATGCGCCAATATATCCAATACTCGAAAACCACCCATAAGTGAACCTGCCGCCATCACCAAGGTCACCAGAAGAATGGGGCCACGGCTGCCTGTCCCCAACTGTCCGCTAAGTTCCGGCGAAAGTGAGGTAATCAAAATCAGGAATGCCGCTATTTTAGGCACATCGTTCAGACCGCGTGCAAAGCTGGTCAGACCACTGGAAAACCAGTGCAGGGCGTTCCATATTTTACCACGCCAGGATAAATGGCTCTGTTTTTTATTTCTCGAAGTGGCTTTACTTTCATCCCCGTTTTCACAGACAAATGGATTTTGACGCCATTCATTCTTATCACAGCAACCGGGTGCCCAGCTTGGAACCCGTCTGGCCAGATAGCGTGCCAGTAGTAATAAAGCTACACATAAAATAACAGCAATTACCGGACTGATTAATAGTGGCAATAATGCTTTTCGGGCTACCGCATCCATCTGTAAACCGCTAAACCCCGCTACTTCCCAGACCGCTCCAATTACACCACCTAAAAGCGCATGGGTGGTGGAAACCGGCCAGCCAAAACGGGTGGAAACAAGTACCCAACCTGCCGCCCCCAGTAGAGTGCTGGCAATAAAACGCAAATCGACCGTAAAATTAGCGCTCAGAAAGGCACTACTAAAGGTTTTGATGAGTGCCGCTCCCCATAACAACGCTACCAGCCCACCCAGCACGGTGCAAAATGCACCCCATAAAACCGCTGCCCGGGCATTCGCGCTACCATTTCCTACCAGGGTTGCAATACCCTTGGAGATGTCATTGGCACCGTTCGACCAAGCCAGAATTAACACCAGCACCAAGCCTGCTACAGCCATTAATTCAGTATTCATTATTATTATCTCCTCCTGAATAAATCACCAGTCAGGCAGATGTATTGCTTAATCCAACCTGCATACTTTAACTATATGCAAGCTGGACTGCGTAATAGCGATACCTACAAGACACGTCCGCCTGCCGGTATATTACAAAAACTTGCACCCTATTCAGAAACAAGCTGGAGTAAGCTCACCGGCCTGGTATCACTTTTCCCTTTACAGCGATTGAACGGCAGGTTTTTTCTTTCTCATTTACCATTTTTATCCGTCTCAGTTCACTGATAGCGCCCTTGATCCTTAGAAGATCTCCATCCAGTGCGGGCTGGCCATACCACCATTGATAATCCGGCGACTGATGCGCAATTCCTGTATAAACGTTTTCAAGATGTACAGACAGCATTTCCTGGTAGCGCTTCTCGGCAGGCTTAAGTTCCACGGCGGTATACTGCTTACTGGCCTGTAGTAGCAAATTCCTCGCCTCTCTGACCTTCATTCGGGCAATCTCCAGCATTTTTTCACCATTATCGAACAGGCGACTAATATAGCGTGGCGCATGACAGTCCTGGCAAACCTGGCGCGCGGCATCCTTTATAGATTTTATTTGCTTCTTGTTTTCCTTTAGCAGATCTGCATCACGTATCATTGCAGAAACATTATGTCCACCAGCATGCATATGGCAATAAGCACAACCTGGTGTGCGATAATTGGCATGCGCCAGTGGCTGTGTCCAGTCCCATTTGTTCTTTTCAATTCTTAATATCAATCCATGTTTGGAATAGGCATAACTATGAACCACAGGGGCTTTATAACCACCATGACAATTAATACAGGTTTCATCCCGACGCGCTTTTGACGCTGCTCCATTATGTGAGTCACCATGACAAGCAACACAATTCGCTATCGGCTTATCCTTGGCATGAGCGCTAATCCGCCATGCCTTGACTAATTCACTATCCTGCTTTTCATGGCAACTTATACAGGCAGCATTATTGAAAGAACCCGCTGGCGGCATACCCGCAACAGTCACACTGCTGGCAACAAAAAATAGCAGCCATCCAAAAACGATGCGCAAGTTCCTCTTCCCTTGCCTCTCCCCCCTCGTGACTGACCCGGACATTAGTCATGCTCCCGATTGTAATCTGTATACTCACCATGTTTCCAGAAGGCATCAGCTTTGGGATTAATCCCGGCTCTCTTCTCCGCCTTGCTCAAGGTTCGCAAAACATTGGCATTACGGCGGATATTTTCCAGATCGCTGTCCATCTTCGCGTGGTCCTTACGAACAAACGCTGCATCACCATGCGCGGCACCCTTGTAGGCACCAAGATTATCAAAGTACCACATATTGAAATAATCCCGTTCAATCGGGGAAATATTATAAAAAGCCGATGCCTGTCCCTCAAAGAAACCTATTCTTTCCACTTGAAAGAAGGCATCTTCCGAATCAGTCGGATAGGGTGGACGTTGTTTGGCAGACGGATATAACTGTCCTTTTCTACGCAAATCCTTTAATACACCCTCGGCCGCATAAAGCTTTTTCCATGCATGCTTTCTTTCTGTGTCCATTTTAACCAGTTGCCGTCTGGCCCAATCGGGTTTATGGCAGTCGCTGCACAGTTTTACCCATTTCTCCCGTTTCACCTCGTTAGCAGACGTCAGTGGATTGACCTGCTTGAGACCAAATTTCCAGATGGATTTCTCTGCTACCTGATGTTTGCTCCGGTTCATATGGCAATAAGCACAGGTCGGCACCTTATAATTTCCTTTTCGCAAAGGCTTTGACCAGTCCCAGCTATCTCCTTCAGCCAGATAAATCTGTCCATGTTTTGATCCGAAATAGGTTTCATCATCCGGATGGGGAGGGCCGCTGTGGCAGGTAATACAGGCCTCGGGACGACGTGCTTCCGCCACACTGAATAGGTGTCGGGTATGACAGGAATCACACTTGGTTGCGACTGAATGACATTGCAGGCAGGCCGTCACTTCGGCCTTGGGCTTATCGACAAAATGTTTTGCATCCAGCGCCCGATCCATCGCCAGGGCATGACTGGGAAATCCAAAACGTTTTTCACTTTCAAAATCCGCATGCTCGGTGGTATGACAACCACCGCATATTTTTGGCGTGGGCAAGTGCAGATTTTGATGATCATGACCATGACAATCGGAACAATAAACAATTTTCTTTGCCCGCGAATGGCGACTCTTGCGCCAATCATTAACAATACCAGGCGTTATCGCTGCATGACATGCAACACATTGTTTACCTTTGTATACACCGGTCATTGTTTTCACCGATTTATAGAAATCATCAGGATCCCAATAGGCAAAAATGGCATCAGGTGACCAGTCACGCGAATACAGACCCGCACCTGCACCACTCTCGCTCCAGTTGACATAATAAAAACCGGCTGGCACTGCAATCAGAACAATGATGATCGGAATCCAGATATAGCGTACTCTTTTTGCTTTCATAAGCGACTCTTCCATCAACAAACAAATCGGGCAGGATAAACGAAGCCCAATGCGGGTAAGATGTGAATGCTCCACCGGCTAAAGCTGGTGGCTTCGGGTTACGGCTAAAAGCCGGATTGATCGGCCCTTCGGCCGATGGCTCCCTCTCCCAAAATGGGGAGAGGGTTCAAGAATCAGCCTCGGTGCAACTCCTCCCTCATTCCAGCCTTCTCCCCTCAAGGGGAGAAGGCGCAAAAACAATCATGCCGCCTAAAGGCGTGGGATTTTAAATCCCCTATTTAAAGACTTTAAATATTATTATTCCAGGGCAAGCAAAAGACTTACATAGACATATATCGCTTCACTTAATCCTATACTAATCGTTGCATAAGTATTTGCAGCATAACCCCCTCTCCCTCCGGGAGAGGGTTTGGGTGAGGGCATAAAATACATGCAAATATTTATGCGACGATTAATAAATTATCCACCTGCGATCTTTTTAATTTTCTGCATGACCGAAAAACTTTCAACAATACCTTCAGCCGCACGTCGCCCGGCAACAATTGCGGTAACCACTAGATCTGGTCCATGAGTATTGTCACCACCAGCATAGATTTTTAAATGCGAAGTCCGTCCCTGCGTATCTATTATAACAAGACCCTGCTCATCCGTTTTTATACCTAATTGCGCCAGCCATGATGGGGGCTGCGCAAGTTGCCCAATAGCAAAGATCAAAGCATCGCAATCCAGAATCATTTCTCCCGATATATCACTAGCCCTATCAAAGCGCACGGCCGTGATATGACGCTCCCCCATAATTTCAAGCGGTGAACTTTCAAATATAAACTGTACCCCCTCATCCCGCGCTACTCGTTTTTCTTTCGGCGAAGCACGCATTGCGGCCTCTGTTCCACGGCAGATCACGATGACACTGGTTGCACCCTGACGTATAGCCGAGCGAGCACAATCCATGGCGCTATCGCCACCCCCCAGTACCAGCACCCGTTTCGCTGACATGATTTCATCACCGCCTTTGCGATTTACTTGCGCCAGGAAATCCAGAGCCGTGTATACGCCGTCAATATTACAACCGGGTATATCCAGTGTTCGTGATGCCTGCGCTCCGAGTCCCAGAAAAACGGCATCATGACTGTTTACCAGTTTCTGTAACAACAGTCCATCCGCTTCTATACCCAATCGAAAACGCACCCCCCCCTTTTCAAGCAGGGACTGGCGGCGTCTAAGTATAGATTTTTCCAGTTTGAAGGGCGGCACAGCAGTCGCCATCAGGCCACCCGCAAGCGTTTCCCGATCGAATACTGTCACCTCGCAACCAAGCTTGTTCAACTGATCGGCACAAGCCAGTCCGGCCGGACCTGCACCAATAATCGCGATGCGCTCATCCCTGTATTTTCGCTTATCAGGTTGTGCCAGCTGCCAACCCTGTCTGAAAGCCTCGTCAGTAATAAAGCGTTCTGCCAAACCGATAGTAACAGCGCTATTTTCTTCTCTGGCTTTGGTGCAACTACCTTCACAGAGGCGATGCTGGGGACAAAGACGACCACAGACTTCCGGTAGATTACTGGTAACATGAGAGATATCAGCTGCCGTTTTTATATCGCCCGCGACAACTGCTTCTAGCCATTCGGGAATACGGTTTTTCAAAGGACAGGCATTCATGCATCCCGGTACGCCACAATCCAGACAACGTGCTGCCTGTTTCTGAATCTGGGCAAGAACAGGAGACAAGCCTGCCTCTTTCCAGTCCTGACGGCGCTCAGCAGTAGGCCGATAACCGCTCTCTTGCCGCTCTGTGTTATCCGTCATTTTTCGTTTCAATAAGTGACTGGCGTTTTGTTTCAAGGCAGGTCGAAATAAATTACGAACATCACGTATTTCCAGTGCATCAGTTGGACAGGAGACCACGCAACGCGCACAACCCATGCAATCTTCCAGCGCGGTAACACGCCCCGTTTCCTTACCCTGATTCCATACCGGGATACCCATGTCACAAACCTGTTCACAACGCAGGCAATCAATACATTTATTTGTTTCCATGCTGATGCCGTAAAAACCGGCATGGTTAAGCAACCCGAAAGTAGCCCCATAGGGACAGAGATAACGACAATAAAAACGATTACCCACCACGGGGGCGATAAAAAAGCTACCAAAATAGGTCATCGCAACAACAAGATAAAAGCTACCGACAAAACTCATTGTCCACGAATTAGGTGGGAACTGGGTAACTACCATCACCCCGACATAGTAAATAAAGAAAAACCATTTTGAGTGGCGCAACTTCCATGTCCAGTCAGAACGTAACGTTCGATCACGAAAAGCAAAGCCTACGGTTTCACGTACACCCACACAAGGACAGTTGAAACCGCAAATAATACGTCGACCAAATAAAAATACGGCAGCCAGGATCAAAAAGAACGTTATAGTTCCCGGAACATGCAGGGAAGGAAATACGGGCTGGTTCCATAAAAAACCTATATAAGGTTCAGACATTGGATGCAACCAGGGGAGCAGCCACCAGAATACCGTGACCATGAAAACAAGAATCATCAGTCGTTTGCGAGTATAAATATTTTTCTCGGCAAGTATCCGCCAGAGTCCGAAACACAGGATAATGGCATATTCGGTATAGCGATTGAGCCAGATGGGATTCTCGAACCACATCAACCAGGTTTCATTCAACCAACCCAAAAAGGCCAGAGTAAATGCAGCCATGCTCAACAACTGAACCGGCAGGCTATAGCGTGCTGGCATGAGATCCTGTTGTGTGCTGTTAACGGCACGAGGACGATGAGTCAGGATATGTTCAGTTTTCATTATCATAAACCACTGTTTTTTAATCCAACATCAGTATCCAGGTTGGGTTGAGAGACAAAGCCCAATAAAATAATCGGGCTTTACTATCGCGAAACCCAAGCTGCATTTATTTCAAAAAACCATAACCTTGTCACTATCCTTGACCCAGGCAGCCAGCGCTTTCATCGAACCTCGTTCGATACCCTCAATCATACTCGTTTCATCAATGGCACAACCATCCAGTGCCATGCCGCAGGCTCGTACCTCAAGACCGCATTCGATCAACTCGCAAATCAGGGTTTCAAGATTCACCATCCCCTCTGGTGCCTGCTGATTCCTGCGCCCGACTTCAACTCCATCATCAAGCAGGTGTACCCGTACCTGCATATCTTCTGTCAATGCCGCACCGGCAAAACGCAAAGCATGCCAGGCTTTATTGTTGGATTGATAGGGCGCGTTTTGAATAACAATTGTGACACTGGACATGGTTTTACCCCGCTAAAAAAAATTGCTCAATTAAAATATAACTGGCCACCAGCACCAGAAAAAAACCAAACCCCCGTTTGAGAAGATCTGCCGGCAGGCGGTGCGCAAGCATACTCCCCATAACACTGCCGGTAACGGCTATACCGATAAACACCCCCATCAGAGAATAATCAATGGCCACTGCTCCGGCATAGCCTGCAAATCCGGAAAATGACTGTACCGCGACGATGCTTAACGATGTTCCTACAGCTTTCTTCATGGGTAGGCCGGAAAGCAACACCAGAGCCGGGACGATCAGAAATCCACCACCGACACCCACTACGCCTGACAACAGACCCACTGCAATACCATGCACAGCGATATGCCGGTAATCCAGATCATCGCAGTAACCATCAATGCCTTCACTGCTGGCCGCACTGACAGATTTATGCTGCGCTGCCGGTTTCAACATTCTCCATGCAGCGGCATACATTACCAGCGCAAACGCGCTAAGCTGGATAATAACCGGGGTGATAATCCCAAGTTTAGCACCGGCAAAGGAACCGGCAACCCCAAACAAACCAAAGATAGCAGCAACCTTGAAATCTATATTCCCTTTGCGCCAGTGCTGTAAGGCAGTTATCGTCGCCGTTACTGAAACAATCCCAAGACTCATAGCAATCGCCGACTTGGGTTCAACGTTGAGTAAATAAAGCAGGGCGGGGACGGTAATAATGGACCCACCACTGCCAAATACACCTAACAACATACCTGTAATCAGGCCGGAAAAAATAACTGTAATCGACATAGACTTCTCCTCTATAAATTACTCGACTGGATAACCCTTGTTATTCCAGTCCGTCATACCCATCTTTGCCACATATACATCGGCAAAGCCTTTTTGCACCAGCATCTGCGCGGCTTTTGCTGATTTTCGATCAGAGCGGCAGATGGTAATAATGGTTTTCTCCAGATAATCATCCAGTTCGTGAATGCGCGCTTCCAACTCTTCCAGTGGCAACAACCGGGAACCGGCAATATGTCCCTGTTTCCCTGTATAGTCTTCCGCTGTGCGCACATCCAGCACCAGCACATCATCACCTGCATCCAACTTCTGCTTAAGTTCCGCTATCGTCAGCATGGGCTTACTGCGAAACTTGCCAATCAGACGCGGCAAAAAACTGACTATAGCCAGAAGCGCCAATGCCAACATCGCTTTCTGTATTATATCTTCACCACCCGTTGCCGCTTCACGGCCGATATAGCCCAGGTAGGTATAGGCAAGCGCACCTGGCAACATACATATATAGGTAGCCACAATGTACTGGCTGAAATTTATACGGGTCAAACCCAAAGCATAATTCAACAGGTTAAAGGGGAATAATGGCACCAGACGGGTAAACGCGATAAAACGCCAGCCTTCATTTTCGACCCCATTAATCAATTGCTTCATCCGTCCGCCGGTTTTCTTCTCCACCCAATCCGAAGCAAGATAGCGCGCGGCAAGAAAGGAAATGATGGCCCCGATGGTCGCGGCAGTAAGATTATAAAAAGTACCCAGCAGTGGCCCGAACAGGGCACCACCGGCCAAAGTCAACATCGAGCCAGGTACAAAAAAAACCGTGCCCAGTATGTAGATCAACATAAACAACAATGGCCCAGCCGCACCCGCACCCTGTACCCAGGACTCCAGCGCGGCGGTATCCAACTGATCCCGATACATTACCGCCATGCCAATACCAATAAGCAACAAAATGAGCAGACCAAACCGTAATAATTTTGATTTCATAGTATTTCCTGGTGAGCGCGTTTGGTATCCACAACGTTTATTTCATTTCCATTCACGCCGATTAATCACATAACCACCAAGTTTGCCTATAAAAGGCAAACTCAGCAGACCCGTAATCCATAAGACCTGCTTTGGATCCTGAAAATTACGGATGCCAATAATCATATCGCCATGGCCTGCACGGGGCTGTTCCCGGTAGGTACCAAATAGCCGATCCCACCAGCTAAGATTAAACCCGAAATTACTGTTTGCCTCATCGTCTTCTACTGAGTGATGTACTCGATGCATATCCGGAGTAACTACAAAAAAGCGCAAAGCCTTATCCAGGCCTTTAGGCAAACCCACATTGCCATGATTGAACATGGCCATAGCATTGAGTACGACTTCAAAAATAATCACGGCAACGACAGACGGACCCAACAGTAAGATGGTGGCAAATTTAATCAGCATAGAAAGAATGATCTCAAACGGATGAAAACGCGCCCCGGTAGTCACGTCATAATCAAGATCAGCATGATGCACCCGATGAAACCGCCAGAAAAGCGGGATGGCATGCACCATTACATGTTGCAAATAGATGATAAAATCCATAATAATGACAGCCACAATGATCGCCACAAAATCCGGTAGCACATAATAATTAAACAAACCCCAGCCCTGCTCATGGGCAAACACGGCCACGCCCACCGCCGCTGCGGGAAATAGCAGACGTAAAATAAAACTGTTAAGGAAAACCAGCCCCAGGTTATTGGTCCAGCGAAGCAGCTTCGATACTTTTAAAACCCGCCGTGGCGCACGCCATTCCCATGCAGCCATCACGGCAAATATGCCAAAAAAGAAACCGAGTCGAATACTCATCTCATTGGCTAGTACAAAGTCCGTCATCGTAAACAACCTCTCTAAATAAGATGAAGATAGGATTTGCCCTATCCCAAAGTGATGCTAGAATTATGATAGCAATCAATTATTCAATTAATCTATTGAATAATAGAATAGAGGGTTCTCACAATATGTCAAGCAACCATTTTAAACAAGATCTATTTATCCAGTTTGCCCGCATAGGAAAAGCATTAAGCAATGCTAACAGGCTGGAATTAATAGAGTTTCTGGCGCAAGGCGAGCGTAGCGTCGATGAACTGGCCAAAGTGTCCAGCCTCAGTTTCGCGAATACCTCCCAGCATCTACAGCAATTACGCCAGGCCGGACTGGTTATCTCCCGAAAACAAGGTCTGAAAGTCTTCTACAGCCTGAGCGGCAATGATGTCATTGGTCTGCTGGAAGCCGTGCGCGGTGTGGCTGAGCGGCACCTGGCTGAAGTGGATCAACTGGTAAAAAGCTATCTCACTGTCAAAGATAATCTGGAGGCCGTACCGGCTCAGGAACTACTGAAACGCGCTCGCGAAGGCCTGGTTACCGTGTTAGACGTACGCCCGCCAGAAGAATATGCTGCCGGCCATGTACCCGGTGCGGTTAATGTGCCACTCAGCAAACTGGAACAGCACCTTGATAAAATCGATCCCAACCAGGAAGTCGTTGCCTACTGCCGTGGCCCCCACTGTGTTCTCGCCTTCGATGCAGTAGCACGCCTGCGGCAGAAAGGTCTCAAAGCCCGCCGTCTGGAAGATGGCTTTCCCGAATGGAAAAAAGCAGGACTGCCGGTTGAGACATAGCGGACAAAGTCTGGCAGGATAAGCCAGCATCATAAATGGCTCTACATAATTACAAGCGATCACTCACAGGAATATCACTCATGACCCATGAAACTTCCAGTCACTGCTGTGGCACCCCCGCCTCCGATCAAGCCGGGGACAATTTACACAGCCGAAATGACGAGATCCGAAACCATGTCCGCGACAGTTATGCCCAGGTTGCCGAAGCCAGTGATAATGGTGAAGGCTGCGGAGTTGAATCCTCCTGCTGTGGGGTTTCTGCCGAACTGGATATCAATACCCTGAACTCCCTGCGACTTGGTTACAGTGAACGTGACATGGAGAATGTTCCTGAGGGTGCGGATATGGGACTCGGCTGTGGCAATCCACATGCCATCGCCAGCCTGAAAGCGGGTGATCACGTGGTTGATCTTGGCAGTGGCGGTGGTTTTGACGTTTTTCTCGCCGCCCGGGAAGTAAGCGATAACGGTCGTGTTATCGGTATCGATATGACCCCGGCCATGATCAGCAAGGCACGCAACAACGCCGACAAGGCCGGTTTCAGAAATGTCGAATTTCGGCTGGGTGAAATTGAACATCTACCCGTTGCCGACAACAGCATCGACGTTATTATCTCCAACTGCGTTATAAATTTATCGCCGGATAAGACTCAGGTATTCCGTGATGCCTTTCGCATACTGAAACCACAGGGCCGACTGGCCATTTCAGATGTCGTAGCAACGATCAATTTGCCAGAAGAGATACGTAATGATAAAAAATTACATGCGGGTTGTATGGCAGGCGCATCGCTTATTGATGATCTTCGAACTATACTGGAGCAAGCGGGCTTTGAACAAATAGAAATTAATCCCCAGGATGAATCCCGCAAATTCATTCAGGACTGGGCACCCGATACAGGCATAGAAGACTATGTTCTATCAGCCTATATTCAAGCAATCAAACCTGCCTGAAAACAGATCTGAAGCCTACTAACAATAAAAATAACGGGGACAATACCAGCATGGAAAAAAGCAGGCCCCTGAAGAAATTTGTTTACCACACCCTCATCCGCAGGCTAACGCTGGCGGCGCTTATTATTACCGGCGTATTCTCAATCATTGCCTATGAACATTCAAAAGACATGGTTATCAACGCCGTAATCAGAGTCTCACAGCTAAAGGTTAGGATGATCCGGGCCCAATTCAGGCAACTGATGAAACAGGATAACATTAAAACGAAACAGGCTCTGCTTGAAGCCATAAACTATCCTCCTGGCTCACATATACGCATCAAAGAAGGACGCTATGTCTATGCCATGATTTATAATAACCAGGGGCAGCATATTGAGGCCTATGAAGATAGCAGTTATCCATCATTAAACGCAGTCAAACAGTACATCAAGAACTTAACTACAAGCTACCCAAATACCGACAAGCTTGAATATTCTGTAACCGATATTGCCGGCCAACCCTATATCTACACTAATACCCGCCTGATCGCAGATGGGAAACAGTCGCCTGTCTATCTACATGCAGTATTTGCCCTCTCGAACTATGCCATCAATCTGGTTAGAAAACAGATTATGGAAACTATTTTTTATGTGTTTGCGATTGTTTTTTCAACCACCTTGCTGCTCTACCCTGTGATTACTCACCTGGCAGGAAAGCTGTCTGACTTTTCTACTGATCTGCTCAATGCCAACCTCGAAATGCTGGAGGTGCTGGGTGCGACTATTGCCAAACGCGACAGTGATACTGATGCGCATAATTATCGGGTAACTATTTATGCCGTTGCTCTTGCAGAAGCAATCGGCCTTAAAAAAAAGGCAATAAAGTCACTTATAAAAGGTTCCTTTCTGCATGATGTCGGTAAGATCGGCATCCGTGACAATATCCTTCTCAAACCTGGAAAACTGGATCAGAAGGAATTTTCGACCATGAAAAATCATGTCACCCATGGCCTGGATATCATTCATAAATCCGACTGGTTACGGGATGCTGAAGATGTGGTTGGTGGACACCATGAAAAATATAATGGCCAGGGGTATCCTCAAGGTATAGCTGGGGACACAATTCCACTAAATGCCCGAATTTTTGCCATTGCTGATGTTTTCGATGCCTTAACCTCCCATCGTCCTTATAAAGAGCCCTTCTCATTCGAAAAAACCATGCAGATTATTGAACAGGAAAAAGGCTCTCATTTCGATCCTGAATTAGCAGACAGGTTTAGCCTCATTGCCAGAAAGTTATACTCTGAATTCTCAGGCAGAGAAGATAGTGGACTCAAGGACCAACTTCACAGACTGACAAATCACTACTTTCACAGCGGCATCAATACGCTCAGTTACTGAATTTAGTAATAGAGAAAATGCTGAATACTAAAGCAGCCATGCATACCTTATTAAGTATTTCACCGGCATACTCTTTCAGACCATCAGCTACAGAAACCTTTATCTTCGGCACAAAATTAACAAGGCGTGGGATTTTGAATCCTCTAATAAACAACCCCGCCGCAAGCGGACGGGGTATTAAGTTGAATTACCCAAAATCACAGATTTTAATCGTAATGTTTTTAAATCGCCGCAAGCAGCGGGGA
>VAOX01010672.1_pt1 | contig 21366 bp, 16 predicted proteins | sample 3393891 | NCBI WGS metagenome assembly VAOX01 (sample SAMN08290429, study PRJNA428436) | hydrothermal vent metagenome | isolation source: Deep-sea hydrothermal vent chimney | place: Indian Ocean: Southwest Indian Ridge | depth 2822 m m | reverse complement strand
GTATTATATAATAGCTCCATTCACCCGTTCGGTGAAGACGCTACACCTCAAATTGTACATCTGGGAGGGTGTCTAACTATATAAAAAAACGCGCGAAGGACTGGGCCATTCATTTGCTTTTTTATTACGCCAGCCACCCTCCCAGAAGCACACTTTAAGGCATCCAACCGATTAATTTAGGTTAAAGAGTGGCATTTGATAGTTATATTTTTAACGATTTTAGGTGGTATTTTTAAAAATGAAGTTATCAGTACACTGGATGCACTGATTATTATATTTGAACAAAGAAAATTTAAAGGAAAAAATGTTTTTCTGCTGACACCCTCCGGTGAGTGGGAAGAGATAACTATTGTCAACTATCAGGCTGAAATCCCTTTTTTCGCAGTGGTGGGGTTTTAGTGTTTCACAGTCATCGTGAAGGTAAAGCTACACATGAAAAATTCTCTTTTCCAAACTGGAAAGCACAGAGAATTCGTTTTTCTAAAGGACATTAAATTTAGAAAACACCTGAAAATAATAAATATCGTAACAGACACTTATACTCGCCAGTGGAGCTATCGCCCTCCAGTATTATTGCAGCGTATATTGAGATGGAGACAGATTTACTTTTGGATAGAAATATTTACAGGCTTTATATTAGCAGTATGCAGAAAAATATAAAATTTCGTATGGCGGCTGTGCCGGAATATGATAATAATGTTGATGACTCTACGGTGTTTGATCCGCAGAAAATGACGTTTTTTTTAATGTGGGTTATCAATATGGCTTTACGGGCATTAACTGGCAGAAGGAAATTTCTATTAATGAACATGATAATCGTTAGACTGGTTCTGGGAAAAATATAATCAGGGTGCTAATCAGAGTGCTGGGCGAGGTTACTGAGGAGCACTGAGTACTGCTCGATTATATCGGTTTGTTGCTGAAGTGTGATTCTGGCACTTTCCCCTAATGTTTCTCGCTGTTGAGGGGAGTTTAATAAACCACAGAATGTTTTCTCTAGCGCAACTATGTCATTTACCTGAACACAGCCTTTATGTTTAAGTAATAATTCAACTTCATCCTGAAAGTTAAACATATGTGGGCCACAGATAATGGCCTTGCCTTCTCTGGCCGCTTCCAGTAGGTTTTGTCCGCCATGTGGAATTAATGATCCTCCCATAAAGACTATTTGAGCTGCGCTGATAAAGCCCGTGAGTTCGCCTAATGTATCGGCAAGGTAAATATTTGTGTTGTGATTTATTTTTTCCTGCTTGCTACGTACGGCGTAATGAATGCCGAGTTTGTTTAGCTGCTTTTGAATTTGTTCGCTGCGCTCAGGGTGGCGAGGCACAATAACCAGTAGATGCTCGCTGTTTAATCGCTGCCAGAGCTGAGACAGTTGGCGTTCTTCATCATTGTGTGTTGAGGCCGCTACGCAGTATGTTCGGTTGCCCAGGTTTATAGGTGGAGTGTGGCTGTTGTTGTTAATTGTTGTGAATTTCAAATTACCACAAACATATAACTGTTTATTTTTTGCACCCAGTGTTTTGAAGTTGTTTAACTCCTGCGTTGATTTACAGAGAATTCTATTCACCTTTTTTAAGCTTTCCCGATACTGTTTTTTCATCCATTCACGAGTATTTAATGTGCGATAAGACAGGCGAGCGTTAATCAGGGTGATTTCTACGTGTTGGCGAGCGCAGCAGCTGTAAAGTAATGGCCATATTTCTGTTTCCATAATCAGGCATTGCTGCACCTGCCAGGCATATAGAAAACGATTTATTGCAAAAAAAGATTCCACGGGCAGATAGCAGTGCTGTGTGCGTTCAGGCTTATGCCGTGCTACAGTTTGTGCGCCGGTGGTGGTATTGGTGGTGATAACAAACCGCGATTGTGGAAACTGTTCTAATAGTCTATGCAATAATGGCATTAGCGTATTGACTTCGCCAACGGATGCGCAATGAATCCATATATGCTGTTCGCTTTGCTGTGGGTAGGCATGTCCCAGACGTTGTAATAAATAGCGCAGTGATTTGTCCCTGAAGGCAATTTTTACGGTGTAAAGAAAAAACACGGGCCACAATAAAATCGTGAGAAAAAGATAGCTCATCGCTATTTCTGTTTGAGGGGATAAATAGCGGGTTCACCCTCGGGGCGGTTTTTATAGCGTTTGTGGAGCCATAAATATTGTTCGGGATTGTGCAGTATTAATTCTTCCAGTGTCTGGTTTATTTTGAGCGCATCTTCTTCATCGTTACCTGTGGGAAAACTTTTAAGTGGCGGCAGTATCACCAGCTTATAGCCCTGACCTTTGGGTTTGCGTTTTATATAGTAGGGTACAACCGGCACACCGGTCATTTTAGCCAGTCGGGCGGGTGCAGTGAGTGTGGAGGCCTGAATACCAAAAAAAGGTACAAAAATCATGTCTTTGCCTCGAAAATCCTGATCCGGGGCATACCAGGCGGCATTGCCTTTTTTGAGACCTCTAATCATCGCAATGGGTTTGTGGTAGTCTACTACGGCTTCATATAAACGTGCGCGATGGTAGTACATAAACGAATCAAATAATTTATTGTGGGCATGTTTGTACATGACCTGAAAGGGTACAGGGAGGTGGCGTATGAGTGTGGGGCCGGGAATTTCAAGACAGGTAAAGTGTGCGCTGAGTAATATTATGCCTTTGCCTTCAGGGGGGATCAGGTGTTGGGCACCTTCTATTTCACATAGCTTTAATAAGCGATCGCTTTGCCACCAGTTGAGAGCTTGCTCAAAGCCGCCGATACCCATGTTTTTAAAGCAGCTTTTTATGAGCCGTGCAATTTCCTGATCGCTGGCTTCGGGAAAGGCAATGCGTAAATTAATTTCAGCAATGCGGCGTCGTGCGGGTAATATAATATAGAGTAGCTTGCCCATTAACATGCCGCAGAATTCTATGCCCGACAGGGGCAGAAAAATAACCAGGCGCATTAAGCCCAGCGCAAACCAGGTGGGCCAGTATCTGGGGGCGAGAAATTCGAGTGGGTTAACGGCTTTAATCAATGTTTCAGGTTTCTATTGTTTTGCGTTATTGTTGTAAAAAATTATTAATTGCGACACCATCCTGTATGCTCAGTGTGCCAGCGGCCTGTTTGAGGCGCAGTGTGTTTATAAGGTAGTTGTAACGCGCGCGTGCATAGTCGCGCTCTGCTCGAAAAACATCTCGTAATGTGGTTAATACATCGATGGCGGTACGTGTGCCGACCTCAAAGCCTGCCTGTGTCGCTTCCTGTGCGGCCTGACTTGAGATGAGCGCCTGTTTCAGGGCGCGAACCTGGGCAATGGTTGAGGTTACCCCCAGGTAGGCATCTCGGGTTTGTTGCAGGGTTTGTCGATGTGCTTTTTCTTTGAATGCGCGGGCCTGGTTTTTTAAGGCAACGGACTGGCGCTTTTTTGCACTGGTAAAGCCGCCACTGTATATAGGTACGTTTAGTTGTACGGTAATCGATGTGCTGGTGGTGTCAAATGCGACAAAGGTTGAGTTGTCAGGGCTGTTGAAACGGTGGTTGGCGACCAGATCCAGCGTTGGGTAATGCTCTGACTGATCGGCATCAACCTGTTTCTGAGCGGCCTGGTAGTTAAATTGTGCGGCTTTTAATGCCAGGTTGTTTTCTAGTGCGCTGTCTGCCCAGTTCTGTATATTGGCAGGTTCGGGCAGTGACAGGGTAAACTCTTCAGCTAAAGGCGTAATATTAGTGGTGTACTCGCCAAGGATAACGGCCAGTGCTTCAAACTGGGCAGATAGAACATTCTGTGAATTAATTTCCGCAGCCACCGAGGTGTCATAACTGGCCTGGGCTTCTTTAACATCGGTAATGGCAATTAAGCCGACTTCAAAGCGCTTTTTTGACTGCTCCAGCTGTTTGCCAATGGCTTCTTTTTCGGCATTGGCAAATCTAAGGCTATCCTGCGCGCCAAGGACATTAAAATAGGCGGTGGCCAGGCGAACGATTAAGCCCTGTCTTGCAGCATCGACATTAGCGGCAGCCGCAGCAATAGCCCTGTCGGTCTGCTGTAGTGTTTTATAGAGGCGATGGTTATAAATTGTCTGGCTGAGTGACAGGTTGAAGGCATCCGTATTAATGGTTATGTTGCGGTTGGGGATAAACCCGGGGTTCTGGCTGTTTTTAGATGTGTTTTCTGTTCGATTAGTCGATAAATTAAAATTGACCTGTGGTAGCAATGCCGCTTTGCTTAAGCCGCGTGATTCCAGTGTGCTTTGATATTGAAATTCAGCGGCCTGTAAGTCCTGGTCATATGCGTAGGCTTTTTCCAGTGCCTGCGAAAAATTTAACCGGGTTGATGTTGTGTCCTGTGCATGGGCGGGGGGAAGCATCATTAGATGACAGGCTGCGAGTAAGCCAATAATATGTTTTTTCATATAATGTTTCTTAATATTTCTGATGATTTGTCTGGTTATTAGTGCTGTGACAGTGCTGTTAGTAGTCTGAACACGATTAATACCAGGCGCCTGGTGCCGCCCTGCCAGACCCGAGGTATCTATAGTCGTATCTAAAGTGTGAACTCGGGCCTGATTTCGCCGTTTGTCAGTGGTGATATAACGGTTTCAAAAATCGTTTTATCCTGCCATTTTTTTTCATCTGTCCGGGTTACCACATGAGCCATCATGGCTGGCGCGTAGCCACTTACAGCAAACAGACGACCGCCGGGTGCCAGTGCTTCCCTGAATGCTTCTGGAATATCACTGACGTTGCCTGTGAGTACAATAACATTGTATTTTTTCTTTCTGTCTGTCATATCAAGGCCGTCTGCACAGCTCAGGCTGATATTGGAAACACCTTGTTCTGCTAAAACTTTTTCAGCTTGCTGAAAAAGCTTCTGATCAATTTCTATACTGTCAACATGGCAGCCAAGTTGTGCCAGACAGGCGGTGAGAAAGCCACTGCCGGTGCCAATTTCCAGAATGTTGTCTTCTGGCTGAATGTCCATTAGCTGTAAAATACGTCCCTCAAGAATCGGGTGCATCATGTGCTGTTCGCTATTGAGTGGAATTGCGGTGTCGGCATAGGCCAGATTTGTGTACTTTGAGGGCACGTATGCATCGCGGGGAATTTGCTCAAGTGTATTGAGAACCTTGCTATCCAGTACGTCCCACGGGCGTATTTGCTGTTCTACCATATTGTAGTGAGATTGTTCCAGATGTGACTGCATGTGATGCCCCTTAACGTTTTATCGCATTCTAACTTGATCCGCTCATTTGCGGATCCATTATCTTAGCAGATTCTACTCCCTGTATTGAGGCTTTGCCAGTTTCACTGGACTAATTACAGTATTCTCCCCTGAGCTAGGTTAATGCTATCGGGGCTATATCTTATTAGTGATACTTGTCGGATGCGATGATTTCCTATACCTGATCTGATTGCTCAGGTAAACTATACGTTGAAGGCAGGGGAGTCGCACGGGTAATATTAACGCCGGTGTGGCTGAGAATTAAACCCTTAGAACCTGATCCAGATTATGCTGGCGTAGGAAAGCTTTGGTTTTGTTTTATACAGACACTTTATGCGGGTATCGGTAAATTTTATATCTGTTCTGTATGATGTGGGCTTTCCTCTGCGCTATTCAGCGATTTCATTATGAGGATTCACTATGAGTGCGATACCAGAAGATTTTATTAGCAAAACCGCGAGACTCTCTGAAGAGGTGACTCGCCCCTTCAGTAACTCGTGCAAGATATATGTGCAGGGTTCCCGTGATGATATTCGCGTTGGTATGCGTGAAATTCAACAGGATGACACCCCGGATAATATGGGCTTTGAGGTGAATCCACCGATTCCTGTTTACGATACTTCCGGGCCTTTTTCTGATCCAGATGTGGATATTGATCTGATGAGGGGTTTACCGGATGTACGCAGTAACTGGATTGTTGAGCGTAATGACACTGAGGAGCTGGCAGGGCCTTCGTCTGTTTTTGGCTTACAGCGTCAGCAGGATTCTGAACTGGCTAAATTGCGCTTTGAGCATATTCGTAATCCCCGTAAGGCGCTGGCCGGCAAAAATGTAACGCAGATGCATTATGCACGCCAGGGTATTATTACCCCGGAAATGGAGTATGTGGCGATTCGTGAAAACCAGCGTCTTAATGAATTGCGTAACGATCCCGCGTATAAAAAACTGCTGAAGCAACACCCGGGGGAAAGCTTTGGTGCAAATATTCCCGATGAAATGACAGCGGAGTTTGTGCGCGATGAGGTCGCCTGTGGGCGAGCGATTATTCCGGCCAATATTAACCACCCTGAAGTGGAACCGATGATTATTGGGCGTAATTTCCGCGTCAAAGTAAACACCAATATTGGTAATTCTGCGGTCACCTCATCGATTGAGGAAGAAGTGGAAAAAATGGCCTGGTCTGCCCGCTGGGGTGGCGATACGTTAATGGATTTATCAACGGGTAAAAACATTCACGAAACCCGTGAGTGGATATTGCGTAATGCGCCTATGCCGATTGGCACGGTGCCGATTTATCAGGCGCTGGAAAAAGTGAATGGTAAATCAGAAGATCTTACATGGGAAATTTTCCGCGACACTTTAATTGAGCAGGCTGAACAGGGCGTGGATTATTTTACTATCCATGCAGGTGTGCGTCTCAAGTATGTGCCGATGACCGCACAGCGCGTTACCGGCATTGTTTCCCGTGGTGGGTCTATTATGGCCAAATGGTGTCTGGCGCATCATCAGGAGAGTTTTCTGTATACTCATTTTGAAGAGATCTGTGAGATTATGAAAGCCTATGATGTGAGCTTTTCACTGGGTGATGGTCTGCGGCCCGGCTCATTGGCGGATGCGAATGATGAGGCGCAGTTTGCCGAGCTGGAAACCCTGGGTGAGCTGACTAAAATTGCCTGGGCGCATGATGTTCAGGTGATGATTGAAGGCCCTGGCCATGTGCCATTGCAGATGATTAAAGAGAACATGGAGAAGGAGTTGCAGGACTGTTTTGAAGCACCATTTTATACATTGGGGCCTTTAACTACAGATATTGCACCGGGCTATGATCATATTACCTCTGCTCTGGGTGCGGCGAATATCGGCTGGTATGGTTGTGCCATGCTGTGCTATGTAACACCCAAAGAGCACCTGGGTCTGCCCAATAAAGCAGATGTGAGAGAGGGTATTATTACCTATAAAATTGCGGCTCATGTGGCGGATCTGGCGAAGGGCAACCCGGGGGCACAAATTCGAGACAATGCCATGTCCAAGGCGCGTTTTGAGTTTCGCTGGGAAGACCAGTTTAACCTGGGGCTGGATCCCGAGCGAGCACGCGAATATCATGATGAAACCCTGCCGAAGGCTTCAGCCAAGGTGGCACATTTTTGCTCAATGTGTGGCCCTCATTTCTGCTCAATGAAAATATCTCAGGATGTCAGAGATTACGCCAAAAAACAGGGCATTACCGGTGATGAGGCGCTACAGCAGGGAATGCAGGAAAAAGCGGTTGAGTTTGTTAAGGCGGGAGCCGAGATTTATAGTAAAAAAGACGGCTAAATCCCGGTGTATTAATCTGCTGCATTAATCTCGGATACTTCTGATGTGAGCTAAAAACAGGGTATTTCCCTGTTTTTAGCTCTTTGAGCCAACCCTCTACCCTCTTCTGCCTGCAAAACCCTGGATATACTGCTAAATTAATAACTGGATACAATTATTAATTTAGCAGTATATGGCAGACTCTAATTACTCCTTAACGCTCAAAAAACAGATTCAGCAACTTCCTGATTCGGTTGATATATCTGTATCACCGTGGAAGGCGTTTATTGCTGCGGTAGATGCGTCTTATCGTGAGTACGAAGCAAAACTGGCGGTTCTGGGGAAGTCGCTAACGCAGAGTGCTGAAGAGCTGGTGCTTGCCAATGAGGAAATGAGTGCGATTTTCCAGGCAATACCCGACCAGGCCTTTCATCTTGATATGAAAGGCCGCATTGTCAGTTATAAGCTGGGGCAGAGCAGCCACCATTATCTGAAGCAGGATCGTCTGATTAATCAGTATCTTAAGGATGTTCTTGATATTGAAATAGCTGAGAAGTTCGATGTCTCCACGCGGCAGGTGATTGAACGGCGAAGCATCAAAAATTTTGAGTTTGTGATAGTACATGAAAAAAAAGTGTACTACTACGAAGTGCGCATGATGCCGTTAAAGGTGCAGGCCGTTATCGCTCTGGTGCGTGATATTACGGATCGTAGACTGGCAGAGGAGCAAATTGCATTTCTTGCCTACCATGACAGTCTCACTGCATTACCTAATAACCGGTTGTTTAAAGAACGCCTGCAGCATGCGATTAATCAGGCAGAACGTAATAACAAAATGCTGGCTGTAATGTTTCTTGACCTGGACCGCTTCAAACTAATCAATGACACAATGGGGCATAGTGCCGGAGATGAGTTGTTAAAAGTGATCTCGCAACGCTTGATTGAAGCGGTGCGTAGAACCGATTCGGTGGCTATAAACAGCGTTTTGAACACATCTGTTGCGCGTCTGGGAGGGGATGAATTTACGATTTTACTGGAAGAAATTGAGAGTGAGCGAGCCGTGGTGCATGTGGCGGAGCGCATTGTAAAAAGCATTTGTGAGCCAATGATGCTGGAACATCAGGAGGTGTATATCTCAACCAGTATTGGCATTTCCATGTACCCCGGGGATGCAAAAGAGGCGAATGAAATTTTAAAATTTGCAGATACGGCGATGTATCATGCAAAAACTCAGGGGCGTAATAATTTTCAGTTTTACGCCGCCTCAATGAATGAGTCTTCAGTGGAATTACTGGCGCTGGAAAACAGCTTGCATCGAGCGATTAAGCAAAAAGAGCTCTGTTTGTACTACCAGCCGCAGATTAATATAGTGAGTGGTGAGCTAATCGGTATGGAAGCACTTATTCGCTGGAAACACCCTGAGAAAGGCTTTGTTTCGCCAGGGGTTTTTATTCCGGTGGCGGAAGAAACCGGCATGATTATGGAAATTGGCGAATGGGTGTTGTGCGAAGCCTGTGAGCAGGGCAGGAGCTGGATGGATGCGGGCTATCAGATATATAAAATTTCTGTGAATCTTTCGGCTCGCCAGTTAAAAGATGAAGGTATATCAACGCTGATTGCTAATGTTTTAAAAAATACCGGGCTACCCTCGGATAAACTGGGTATTGAATTAACCGAAAGCGCCATCATTCTTGAACCGGACCTGGTTCTGTTGCGTTTGCAACGCATTAAAGCGCTGGGTGTTACGCTGTCGCTGGATGACTTTGGTACGGGTTATTCATCATTGAGCTATTTAAAGCGATTTCCTATTGATACCTTAAAAATTGATCAGGCATTTGTGCGTGATGTGAAAGTAGATCACGAGGATGCAGCACTGGTTAAGGCGATTATTGCGATGGCACATGGCCTTGGGATGGATGTGGTTGCTGAAGGTGTGGAGACACAGGGACAGGTGGAGTTTCTTGAGGAAAATGCCTGTGATACGATTCAGGGTTATTTTTATAGTCGGCCATTGCCTGCAAATGAGATGCAGGCTTTACTGAAAAAGCGGCAGAGTTAGTTTTAAATTAATTCATTGGGTAGCCATTTTAAAAACAGAGTAAATCGACAATTTTCAAATTTTTCTTATCAAGATAAGCCACTATGGTTGCAGGGGTTACTATATTATCAATGTTTTCCTTTGATGATTTCCGATCAGTCTCTTTTTCCATTATCTGCCCTGTAATATTGCAATTCCATACAGGTACTAGCTGGTGAGTATCCCGTGCTTCTCTTTTATCATCTATGCAATGGTATGTCACAATAATCTGTTCATTACTACTTTCCGGAAAAACTAAACTAATGATTTTGTCTTTTAATGTGGGGCCATCAGGAATATTTTGGGCGCACGAGGTGTGCTGAAAACATAATAAAACCGATAACGAAGCGTAGGTTGGGGTGACGAAGGAACCCCAACAATTTTTAAGTTTCATTTTAAAATGTACTGGCGTAAACAGGAAATCTTGCACATTTGCCACAGGTCGATAAATAATTAATGTGTTTTAGAGGGTAGTGTTGGGGTTTGTGCCTCACCCCCAACCTACTCAGGATTCATTTTTAGTGAGGTGATTACGCATTTTTTATTATGCCACCCAGATTAATTGCTTACACGTCTTTTCGTGCTCAACTAATTTTCCAGGTATATCTGCTTTGCTCGCCGCCCCGGAGCAGATATACTATAATCAAGGCCGAGACTTAAAAGGCACGGGCAATTATCTCAAAACCATAACAGGTTCTTTATCTGTCGTAATTCGTGTTGTCGCAATGGCGGCATATTCTATTTTTAAACGACTGTATACACCATCAAGTGACATGCCCAGAATTTTACTGGTAATGGCACGAATAACACCGGCATGGGCAATTATAAGCACATGCTGGCCGCGACACTCGTTGGCAACAGACTGGTAAACTGTCCATACACGATCGGCAAAATCATCGAGCGGTTCAGCACCCGTGGGGCGGTTGTTTACCGGATCATTTAAAAACCGCTCCAGTGCATCGCCTTCATTGTTTTTTATATCTTCCGGGGTGCGCCCCTCCCATGTGCCAAAGCCAATTTCTTTCAGGTTTTCCTCAATGGTGAATTCAGTACCCAGGCTATCTGCAAGGGCTTCGGCAAATTTATGGCAACGTGAAAGAGGCGAGCAGATAATACGATCCCAGGCAGGGGCTTCGGGTACAGCGTCCCACATTTGCTGCCAGCCTGTTTTACTTAATGGGTCGTCAACGCTATGACCACGGTAACGTCGCCCGCCTTCTGGCTCGCCGTGCCGAATAATATCTATTTGTGTGTCGGTCATAATTACGCCATCCATCCTATCAGGGTGAGAGCGCTGATAATGGCCAGCCAGACAATAAGTGATCTTTGCACCAGTGATTGCGCGGAATGAATACAGGTGGCTTCAGCACCTGGGTCGCAGTCTTTTAATGCGCCCTGGCCTGCGGTAATGAGGGTGTGGAAATTGCAGTCTGATAAATTTTCCTGTTTGTTCTTATTGGAAAACTCCAGCCGTGCACCTTCATAGTTTCCGGTTAACGCGTAAGCCATTGCCGTCAGATGTGCGGGTACCCATGCCATAATGGCCTGTAGTCTGCGAGCGGCTTTTGCCAGCGTAGCATTGCTGCCTGTATACTGTGTGTGTGAACTGAGTCTGTAGAGTAGCGCTCCTAATGGGCCAAGTAATACAAACCAGAAAATCACCGCAAAAATTCGATCATTAGCGCTGTGCAATATGCCTCGTATGACTTCTACGGTTTGCTGATCCGGGTCGGCGGATGCTTCTCCGATCATAATGGCGCAGGCCTCTTCTCTGGCTGTCTGTTCATCTCCCTGCTCTCTGGCCTGAAGATAGCTGTCAACCAGTCTGTTTAGCTCAAGCGGCCCCAGACTGAATGCAAAAATAGTGAGCCCGAAAATAACATCCAGCAAGCTATATAACTGTGTGTCGATCCAGCTCTGGATGAGGGTCACCAGTAACATGACTGGCAGCAGTAAAATCACAATAGAGGATGGGTTCTGTGAAAGTAAATCAGGTAATTTGCTGGATAACCAGTGGGTGTACTGATCAAACCAGTCGAAATTACGTCGCTGTTCCAGTATATGGCTGGTACGATCGAGGATAAGGCCTAGCAGAATGCAGATAAGTGTCATGGTCGTTTTTATTTACTCAGGTTGTAGAGTGAGTGTTCCTATTTTGTCCCAGTCAAACGCGGGGCCAGGGTCTGTTTTACGCCCTGGAGCGATGTTGCTGTGACCGGTTATAGCATCTTTGGTGATTTTCGGATAGCACTGTCTTAATTTAATGATTATTTCGGCCAGCTTTGTGTATTGCGGTTCTTCATAGGGGGTGTCGTCTGTGCCCTCCAGCTCAATGCCAATACTGAAGTTATTGCAGTCGGCTTTTCCCTGGTATTCAGAGACACCAGCATGCCAGGCACGGTGATGAAATGGCACGTATTGAATGACTTCACCTGTGCGGCGGATCATCAGATGGGCTGAGACCTTTAATTGATAAATATCGGCAAAATCGGGGTGACTGTCTTTCTGTAGCTGACGGGTGAAAAGCTGTGAGATATATGGGCCACCAAACTTCCCCGCTGGCAGGCTGATATTGTGTATCACAATCAGGCTAATGGCGCTGTTCAGCGGGCGTGCGTTGCAGTTATCAGAGGGGATTTGTGTGACACCTTCAATTAACCCTGATTTCACGTTAATTTTCATATACTTAGAGTCTAGCAGTTATGAAGTTATATGGCTACAGCAAAGGCAGATCCAGAAATATTTCCTATTAGGTATATCGTCTCAGGGGCTGAGGCGATAAACTGGCGCAGCATTTTCATACTGAGTTTTCCCTGTTATATGTCCAGTTCCCATTTTAGTACCGGTTCTCATCCGCTGTCAGGCCTAAATACGCCACAACGCGCGGCGGTGGAGTATATTTCAGGCCCCATGCTGGTGCTGGCGGGGGCGGGCAGTGGCAAGACACGGGTGATTACGCAGAAAATAGCCTACCTGATTCGAGACTGTCAGATTAAGCCTTCGCGTATTGCTGCGGTTACCTTTACGAATAAAGCGGCCAGAGAAATGAAGGCGCGAGTGGCAGATTTGCTGGGTAAGGGCGAAGCACGTGGCCTGATTGTTTCTACGTTTCATAATTTAGGTTTGCGCATTCTTGGCAAAGAGTATAAAGAACTGGGGTATAAGTCTGGCTTTAGTGTGTTTGATGGCACCGATACGCTGGTGCTGATAAAAGGTCTGTACGCTTCTGATTCGCAAAGCAATGTGGATGATGCCGAAGAGGCACGCTGGAGTATTTCTCGCTGGAAAAATGATTTCGTTTCACCAAAGCAGGCTATTTCACATGCAGAGAACGATATTGAGCTTAAGCATGCGATGCTATATGAGCGGTATCAGCGTCAACTAAAAGCTTATAATGCGTTTGATTTTGATGATCTGATTCTCCAGCCGGTTGTGCTATTTAAGCAGCATCCGCAAACACTGGAAAAATGGCAGAACCGTATTCATTATCTGCTGGTGGATGAATACCAGGATACCAATGCCAGCCAGTATGAACTGGTTAAATTGTTACTGAGTAATCATGGTCGCCTAACAGCGGTGGGTGATGATGATCAGTCGGTATATTCGTGGCGTGGCGCGCGACCTGAAAATCTGGCATTACTCAATGAAGATTACCCGAAGTTAAAGCTTATAAAGCTTGAGCAGAATTATCGTTCAACTTCACGTATTTTAAAATGCGCTAACCATCTGATTAAAAATAACCCGCATACATTTGAAAAGCAACTCTGGTCTGATCTGGGTCTGGGCAGCACAATTCGAATTCTGGAATGCACAAGTGCAGAGGGCGAAGGCGAGCGGGTAACAGCGGAGTTGAGTACGCATAAATTCCAGAAGCGCACAAAGTTTGGTGATTATGCGATTTTATATCGAGGTAATCACCAGTCACGAATATTTGAAAAATATCTGCGTGAAATGCAGATACCCTATATGGTGAGTGGCGGAACATCGTTTTTTGAGCGTGCAGAAGTAAAGGATATTATGGGATACTTACGCCTGCTGGCCAATCAGGATGATGATACTGCTTTTTTGCGGATCATTAATACACCGCGCCGAGAAATAGGTGCCAGCACACTGGAAAAACTGGGAGAGTATGCCAATAGCCGAGATATTAGTTTGTTTGAAGCGAGCTTCGAGTTTGGTTTATCTACGGTGTTAAATGAGCGGGCATTAACTAAAGTTCAAAATTTTACTCACTGGATAAATCTGTTAAGTGATAATGCAGAGCGCGGGGATCCGATAGAAGTGGTCAGGGATATGATAAAAGAAATCGGTTACCAGGACTGGCTGGAAGATCAATGCAGTGATTTAAAAGTGGCTGAAAAGCGTATGGAAAATGTGCATGAATTAACCGACTGGCTGGCTCGGCTTTATAAAGATGAAAAAGGTAAAAACCTGGGTGAGTTGGTGGCACATATGAGCCTGATGGATATTCTTGAGCGCAACAAGGAAGAGTCCAATGATGATATGGTGAGCTTAATGACGCTGCATGCAGCGAAAGGCCTGGAATTTCCTTATGTGTACATGGTGGGGATTGAAGAGGAATGCCTGCCTCACCGCACCAGTATAATGGAAGATAATCTGGATGAAGAGCGTCGCCTGGCTTATGTAGGAATCACACGGGCGCAGAAAGAACTGACAATTACCTATGCAAAACACCGTCGGCGTTATGGGGAAGATATTGAATGTGAACCCAGTCGTTTTCTGACTGAGTTACCTGAAGATGAAATTGAGTGGGAAGGCGGCGGGCGCAAAGTGGATGAAGCCGCTTCAAAGCAGCGAGGCCGAGATCATCTTGCTGCGTTGAAAGATATGTTGACGTGAGAGCCTCTTTGTTCTGGAAAAATCAGTTGAGTTACGAAAGTCTGCACAACTTCCTGGCTGTATAGTGTTATGAAAAAAGTGCTTATCTTCAGCTGCTCCAGGGCTTCACGGCGCTAACGCCCAGTAAGGTAGTAGAAAACTGCTCCTGCATTCTCTACAGCTTCACCTTCTCTGGTGGTAACTTCATATTTTTTTACTATGCTATCTATATCAATACCTGGCAGGCAGACTGAAGGGTTTTTTTAGCCGGGCTATGGGGCAATTACCGAGCACTAACTACTGGTTCTGGTATCCCTGGATATTATCACGACCTGCTGCCTTGGCGGCATACAATGCTTTATCTGCGCGGGCAACTACCTCGGCAATATCAGTGTCGTTCGGGTGGATGGCGCTGTAGCCAGCGCTCAGACAACAGAGTTCTACATCGTCTGGTAAGTTCATTAATTGTTGTTGTAGCTTAAAGCTGTCTGAGAGTTTCCTGTACCATTCAGTGGCGTAAGTGTCGGGGCATTTAACCAGAATAATGACGAACTCATCGCCGCCAAGACGTGCTGAGATATCAATGGATCTTGATATGTGGTTAATGGAGGCAGCTAAAATTTCCAGTATCTGATCGCCAGCTGCATGGCCCGCCCTGTCGTTCATTTGTTTAAAGTAATCAATATCCAGTAAAATCAGTGTGGTTTCTATTTCGCGTTTTACCAGATCAAGGCCGCGCCCCGCTTCCTGGTAGAAGCCCCGCCTGTTTAGCAGGCCAGTCAGTTCATCTCGCTGACTGTGTTTAAGCAGTTGTTCCTGATAGGCATAAATATCATCGGCAACCACTTTAATGCCCTGAACAATTTTCTCGGTTTCAATGAGCTTTGTCCGAGTGTTGACGGTGGTTTTTTCGTCATTTCTCAGATTGGTGAGCAGGTGGTGAATGATATTAAAGTCTGAGGAAAAAAATTTAACCAGGCGAGTTGAAAAGCCTAAAAATACCAGGCTGATTAATAAGAATAATACGCCATTGGCAAATGCTGTAAAAACCATAACATTGGCCTGCTGGTTACGTTCTATGTTTCCAATCAGGTGCCAGTCAGAGCCTTCTACCGGCAGGCTAATAAAAAACAGCACATCGTTCTGGCTGGCCTGCCTGTTAGAGAAACGATTGGTTTCTATGTGGATATTATCGTTGCCAGTAAAGAGCAGGAGATGCTGGCCCTGTTCAGTCAGCTGATCCAGTAAATCCTGTAGAACTGCCAGGTGGAAGCTGGCAAATACCACGCCGATGTTTTCATCGCCATCAGAGACATTACTGAGCAGATCAAAGTGTGGGAATGCGGGGTTATCCGCGTGTACGGGGGGGGTTATCTGGGTTTTGTTCTCGATATGAAGTCTAAGGTCGGCCATACAGGTATCGCCTACGTGTAATTCGCCTTTCTGTCCGAAAATCTGCCCCGTTTCATTAAACAGCGCGAGTCCTACGCTATCGGGTATCAGGCGTTGCATTTTTATTGCCCAGGTCTGGGCTTCATCTTCGCCTGCAAACTGGATCATATCAACGACTTCCGATGTTCGTGCAAGCTTATCGATGATGCCGCGATAGAAACGCAGTGTATTGCTGATATTTATAACCTTGATTTGCAGGCTTTCGTACTGTTTTTTTTCGTAATCCTGATCAATGATGCTTTTTATGCTGATAAATGAAATAAAGGTAAGGCTGATGACGATACTAAGTACAATAAGGCTGTAACGAAGCGTCAATTGCTGGATAGAAAGCTGCTGCATATAGTCTGTCTTGTCTACAAATTTATTGGCTACCCTGAGAAAGGTCTTGTGCCTGGACGATGTATTCAGGCTGTAGCTCCCCTTGCTCATGCCTGATATTAGAGTAAAAGAGAGCATAAGTTCATGATACTCTCACCAGGCATCTTATAAGGATAGTACATATCCAGGCACTCTTCAGGTTTTGCAGCTCCTCAGTAAATCGAGGCAAAAACACCTCTGGTTGTTGAGGGAGCTGAGTGGGGCTTATTAGCAAGTGGTTGATATTACTGAGTATAGAGGGCACAATCCTTTGCTGGAGAACGACTCTGGCATGACCCTGAAATGAAGAAGATACAATTTACATGATGAGCATAGATCAACGACTGGAAAGTATAAAAAACTGGCTTGATACAGAGCTGAAAGTTAATTATAGTCGCCTTGAAGTGGCATCTGCTGATGCCAGTTTCAGGCGCTATTTTCGCCTGATCTCAGATAAACATAAATGGGTGATTATGGATGCGCCCCCTGAGAAAGAAGATTGTCAGTCTTTTGTTAAGGTCGCCAGGCTGATTGAAAAGGCTGGTGTTCAGGCCCCTCATATCTATGAGTTCAATGAACCGCAGGGATTTATGTGCCTGAGCGATCTGGGCTGTATTTCATATCTGGATGAACTCTCAGCAGGCGCATCATCGCGTGTCGATGCACTTTATTCAGATGCGATTCAGGCAATTGTGAGAATGCAGTCTATACCGGTCAGCTCACCCACAGTTGAATCATCTGAGGCGAGGTTACCGGAGTATAATGCTGAGTTATTGCACACAGAGATGAATCTGTTTAAGGACTGGTATCTGGAAACGCATTTAAGAATTCAGCTGAGCCCCGGACAGAATACAGTAATAGAAAATACCTTCAATATATTGGCTGAGTCGGCGCTACAGCAAACACCGGTGTTTGTTCATCGAGATTACCATTCGCGAAATCTGATGGTGACCGATCAGAATAATCCGGGTGTGATTGATTTTCAGGATGCGGTGAGTGGCCCCGCCAGTTATGATCTGGTGTCATTAATAAAAGACTGTTATATCGCCTGGCCCAGGGCCAGGCAACTGGTGTGGCTTGATCAGTATCTGGCGTTATCTGATCTTAACCTGGATAAGCAGACTTTTATTCGTCAGTTTGATTTTATGGGGATACAGCGCCACCTAAAAGCCAGTGGTATTTTTGCCAGGCTCAATTACCGCGATAACAAGCCGGAGTATATGGCGGATATTCCCCGTACGCTGGCTTATGTGTTTGATGTATGTGATAGATATGAAGAGTTGAGTGATTTTAAAAAAATGCTGCCTGGCCTGGGTGTGCTGCCAGACCCGGTGTTGCTGGACAGGATTCAGTAATGAAAGCCATTATGAAAGCCATTATTCTGGCAGCAGGTAGAGGTGAGCGAATGCGCCCTTTAACCGATAGCACACCAAAGCCATTAATAATGGTGGGGCGTAAACGCCTGATTGAGTATCATTTACATAATCTGGCCAATGCGGGATTTAGTGATGTTGTAATTAACGTTGCCTGGCTGGGGCAGAAAATCATCGATACTCTGGGCAGTGGTGATCGATATAATCTGAATATTGTTTATTCAAATGAAGGCGATAAAGCACTGGAAACCGGTGGTGGAATTTATAATGCACTGCCATTATTAGGGCAGAGCTTTCTGGTGGTGAATGGCGATATCTGGACAGATTATCCATTTGAAAAATTACGTAATATTAACCTGGAAGCAAAAGCGCATCTGGTGCTGGTGAATAATCCCGAGCATAATTCGCGGGGTGATTTTGCGCTTTCAGCCGGGCGGTTAATGGATTCTGGAAGCGATAAATATACCTATAGTGGACTGGGTGTTTATACCAGGGCATTTTTTGAGACGAGCAAAAATGCTGTGTTTCCACTGGCACCAATGATACGTGAAGGTATTGTGCAGGGTGAAATTAGTGGAGAGCTGTATCAGGGCAGATGGATGGATATTGGCACTCGGCAGCGGCTTGAGGAATTAAAATCCATTGCTGTGCGGACAACGTTAAACCTGGATTAATCAGCTGGGCGCGAAAAAGATGTATAAGCAATTGATCTGGATGGCGTAATGGGAAAAGCTCGGCTCTTCGTTATATGGAACCGTGGCTTTAACCACGGCTGTATTAAGCGGGGCTGAAGTATCTCCTCCGTTTGGGTGAGTTCTTAGCATCTGTACCCCTGACCAGTCGGCGTTTCAGAGCATAGAATTTAATAGATATATTCTAATATACTTTATTATTCTGTATCTTTTGTCACACTTTTCCCGTATAGTGCGTTCCCTGATTACAGCAATGTAATCATCTGTGACACGCTCCTGGCTGCTTTGTTTTAGTTTTGTAGCGTAAAATTCTTCACAGCGGTTACATGCGCTGTTTTGTAACTGAATTTATCTACTGAATAACAGACAAAAAGAGGTACCAGCTTGCTATTTGATCAATTGGGTCTTCACCCGAAAATACTTAAATCTATTCAGGATGAGGGCTTTACCGAGCCTTCAGATATACAGAAAGAGGCTATTCCATTAATTCTTGAGGGCAAAGATGTGATGGCTTCTGCACCAACAGGTACAGGAAAAACGGCAGCATTTGTATTGCCTGCCCTGCACCTGCTGGCTCACAGTGATGCAGCCGAGGGAAATGGCCCTCGTGTGCTGGTGCTTACACCTACACGTGAACTGGCGAAGCAGGTGTCTGACAATATTTATCAGTTTACCAAATACCTGCGGATGCGCTCGATGACGATTGTAGGTGGGATGCCTTATCCTCCGCAGATGCGTGCATTACGACAGCCAGTGGATTTTCTGGTGGCAACACCCGGTCGATTTATTGATCATATGGAGGCTGGGCGAATTGATTTTTCCCGCGTGCAGATGCTGATCCTGGATGAAGCGGATCGTATGCTGGATATGGGTTTTGTGGATGAAGTGATGCGCATTGCCAGGGAAATTCCTGAAAGTCGCCAGACCCTGCTTTTTTCGGCCACCCTGGAAGGTCAGATAGAAAAAGTTGCGCGTGCATTGCTTAAAGTGCCAGAGCGTATTCAGATAGCGGGCGTAAAAATTAAGCATGACTCTATAACACAGCATATGTTACAGGCGGATGATTTTTATCATAAACGCAAGTTGTTAGATCATGTTCTGGGGGATGAGTCGCTTCAGCAGGCGATTGTATTTACCTCAACAAAGAAAGGGGCGGATAGTCTGGCAGAGAAGCTAAAAGATGATGGCCATGCCTGTGCCGCCCTGCATGGTGATATGCGCCAGAGTATGCGCCGGCGTGTAATAGAGCAAATGCAGCGTCAGCGCATTAAAGTGCTGGTGGCGACAGATGTTGCAGCGCGTGGGCTGGATATTAGAACGCTTTCGCATGTTGTGAATTTTGATTTACCCATGCAGGCTGAAGATTATGTGCACCGTATCGGGCGTACCGGACGTGGTGGTTCTACGGGCTTTGCCTACTCCCTGGTTGGCCCCCAGGACTGGCCGTTACTGTACCGCATCCAGAAGTTTCTGGATACGCGCTATGAGTTAAGTGAAATCCCGGGGCTTGAGCCGCAAAAGCCTAAACCTCGAATGGACAAAAACAGCTCGAACGCTCGATGCCGTAAGCCCAATGTCCGTTATAAAGGACGGGGTAAAAGCTCACAGAATCGCAAGGTTGCATAGCCTGTTTTGTGTGTCAGAGGCAGGGCATTACTGTTTGGTTGCCCTGCCTTCTGCGGTGATACACCAGCAATAAATCAGAACGCCACGTGAAAGAAAGGCTGCTACAGGCTACTGGCAAAAATCCATATAATACCAATACCCAATGACAGAGAATCATTCTGTTCTACCAGTGGGCTGCCTTCAAATGCCGCACCTTGCAGGTTTCGGTAGCGGGTAAATGTAAAATAGATTAAATCGCCTCGGCGCATATTGGCAGACATCTCAATAAAAAAGCTGTTATAACCACTTTTTGACCTGAAGGCCGGGCGCTCGGCTGTTGCAAACTCGGGGGCCACATCATAGTAATAGGCATTGTAGTCTGCGGTGGTAAATTGCAGGCCAGCACTTACCTGATAGTTAAAACCACTTTCGAAAGGTCGTAATGTTTCATATGTCAGGCGCGGCTCAAGAATCAGGCCGACTGACTCATAGGATGAAAAATCTGTCGCAATCGCTGCACGCAGTGGCAGCTCAAAGCGAAATTCCGAAGGCTGCCTGCGTCCCCCTGCAAATACAAATTCCAGTGAGGGGCCTATTTGCAGCACCGCATCTAAATCTGGCATTCCCTGGCGAACATCACTGTCCCCGCTGTCCACTGGAACGCCTATGTCACCACTGACCGTTAAGCGTATGTCGGGGGACTCAAAAAAGAACCCGCGTACGCCATCGTCAATATCCAGGTATTCTGACTGGATATGAAAAAACGGGAAGGGAATAGTGAAGGTGTCACGTTGAGAAGAGCCCGGGTACAGGGGCAGTGAGAAGGTGGTGAGGCCCACGCCTAACTCCCAGGTGTTCTTTTTACTGACCTTTTGAGCAATGGCGGTGCCTGAAAGTAAAGAGAAAAACAGGCTGAGGCAGAGAATTTTTGATATTTTCATATTTGCTGCTTGTCGGGCGAGTGTCTGGTAGTATCTGAAGGGAAAAAATAATACAGGAAACCGACTATGAAGTCTGTTTTTAAAGACGCAAAAAAACGATTCAATAACGGAGAAGTTTATAATCAACTTAGAATAAAGTGTTGATGGGTGATAGTGTTATAAAATATTTTTCTAATACCTGAGGGCACCTCTATTAATTGCCTGTGCCCTTTGCCCATGGAGCAAAGCCCTGTAGAGCGCGACCTGAAGCATGCATCTGCGGTGTTGAACCCTGGTAATGGAATAACTATTACGCTGCGGGCCCGTACCTTGCAACTACATGCTCCATGGGTAGAGGGTACAATCAATTAATACAGGCAGCTTTAACCTAAAAAAATCAGTTGAACGTGCAATAACGCTGTAAGTGTTTGATAATAATTAACATTATCAAACGTTGCAGATCACCCATCTGGTGAATACGGCTGCGCCCTGAATTGCACCTCCGGGAGCCCGCCTGGCTATATAAAAAAATTCGCGAAGGACTGGCCATT
>VAOX01001573.1_pt1 | contig 21372 bp, 21 predicted proteins | sample 3393891 | NCBI WGS metagenome assembly VAOX01 (sample SAMN08290429, study PRJNA428436) | hydrothermal vent metagenome | isolation source: Deep-sea hydrothermal vent chimney | place: Indian Ocean: Southwest Indian Ridge | depth 2822 m m | reverse complement strand
TCAAGACCGTGTGCCGCAGGACGCAACCCAGGTTGCTCTCTCTTGCTTCGCAATTCACCTTGCGGCACCCGAGCATGCCAGGGATGGCAATTTTTTGCGTGACCTGAGCGGGTAGCGAGGAAATACTTAATGAACGACTTTGTCGTTCTAAAGTGTGTCTTGATTAGGCTATTTCAGTTCCGAAGCCGGTGGATTCAGTAGTAACAAATTTGTTTACTTTATTCTGAAATACGCTGAATAGTTACCATTATTTTTTGTTATAAATACTGAATTATACTCGATATAAATCAACGTGACTTAAATGGGTATTGTGAGATGAAAGTAGAAAAAGAGCTTGGTCTACGAATTGATAAATGGTTATGGGTTTCGCGCTTTTATAAAACACGTTCATTGGCTGCTAAAGCAATTAATGCAGGTCATGTTCGTTTAAATGAAAATCGAATTAAATCATCTAAAATACTCGTTGTCGAAGATAATGTGTTAATAAAAAAAAATAATTTGGAATATAAAGTTGTTGTTAAGGGAATTTTACATTCCAGAGTATCCGCTACAATTGCGAGCACCTTATATGAAGAAACCGAGCAGAGTAAATTAGATCGAGAAAATATCATTAAAGATAAACGGTTTTTCAATGCCGGATTTCAGTCATCAGAGGGACGGCCGAATAAGCAAGAAAGACGAGAAATTCAAAAATTAACCGGGAGGCTCAAGTAAAAATGACTATTCCAGCAACACCTTCTTTGACTGTGGATATAATAATCGAACTAATCGATAAACCGGGACGACCTATTGTGTTAATTGAACGTAAGTATCCTCCGTATGGCTGGGCTTTGCCGGGTGGCTTTGTCGATATAGGTGAATCGTTAGAGGACGCTGCAGGGCGCGAGGCGCACGAGGAGATATCACTCAACGTCAAAGTAAAATCCTTATTAGGGTGTTACTCTGATCCCTCTCGTGATTCTAGAGGCCACACGGTTAGTGCTGTTTATATCGCGGAAGCCAGTGGTGATCCATTTGCAGCGGATGATGCTGCAAATGTTAAAATTGTTCACCTTGAGAATTTGCCATCTGATTTGGCTTTTGATCATGCCAAAATAATAGACGATTATTTGTATTTTCGAGAAACAGGTGAAATCAAACCATTATGAGTGCAGATTTTATAGTAAAATATCGGTATAAAGTTAAATATAATTTATTTAGTTAAAGTAAGAAATAAGATTAGAGGATTTAAAAATGGCGACAATCGATTTAACCGGTGAAAATTTTGAAGAAGTTATTAGTAAAAATGATTTTGTAATAATAGACTTTTGGGCACCTTGGTGTGGTCCCTGTCAGGGCTTTGCTCCTGTTTATACCGACACCTCTGAAAAATATCCTGATATTGTATTTGCAAAAGTAAATACTGAAGATCAACAGGAATTAGGTGGGCATTTTCAAATTCGTTCAATTCCGACATTAATGATTTTTCGTGAACAAGTCATTATGTATTCTGAAGCTGGCGCTATGCAGGCGTCTGAATTTGAAAAATTAATTGAACAAGCGAAAGGCGTTGATATGAAAGATGTCCATGCTCAGATGGCAGAACAGGCCGCTAAAGTTAAATCTGAAGGATAAGAGCTTTGAACTTGTTGTTACTCTACTATCATCTAAAGGTGAAAGTAGAGTAACAGCAAAATTTATTTTTTGGGCTTAAACATAATGTCATACACATCTGAATATTGTTCTGCAAAATGAACTTTCATTCCTTTACGAATATAATCTGGTAGTTCTTCATAATCGTGTTTATTTGCAAACGGTATAATTAACATTTTAATTTTTATACGTCTTGCTGCAATAACTTTTTCTCTTATACCACCGACCGGTAAGACTTGACCGGTGAGTGTTAATTCACCTGTCATGGCAATTCCCGTTTTAGGTTTTTCTTTACGTGCTAATGACAATAATGCGGTTGCCATGGTAACTCCGGCACTCGGTCCATCTTTAGGGGTGGCACCTTCTGGTACGTGTAAGTGGATAAAACTAGAGTCAAAGAACGATTTATCGGCTTTAAAATTTTCCAAATTTGAATAGATATAACTATAAGCAATTTCGGCAGATTCTTTCATTACATCGCCAAGTTGACCGGTTAATTTAAAGCCTTTGTTTTTACTATGCACATGCGCTGCTTCGATGGTTAGCGTTGTTCCACCCATTGAGGTCCAGGCCAAGCCCGTTATATTACCTATCCCCGTGATTGGTATTTCGTTCGTAAATATGGGTTTTCCTAAATGTGTTTCAACATCTTCAGTCTGTACGTTATACGGACCTTTTTTACCGGAAACTATCTTTACGGCTATTTTTCGAATAATACGTTTTAATTGTTTTTCTAAGTTACGAACACCGGCTTCACGAGCATAGCCGTCAATCAAGTTTCGTAATGCGGTGGTGGTTATTTTTATTTGGCTGCGTTTAACGCCAATTTGATCAATTAATTTTGGCCACAAATGTTTTTTAGCTATCTGAACTTTTTCTTCAGTGATATACCCTGAAAGACGGATGACCTCCATTCGATCCAATAATGGTGATGGAATTGTATCGAGTTGATTTGCGGTACAGATAAATAACACATTGGATAGATCAAATCTATTATCAATATAGTGATCAAGAAATTCATTGTTTTGTTCAGGGTCGAGAACTTCGAGAAGTGCTGATGCTGGATCACCGTGATAAGAATTGCCGATTTTATCAATTTCATCTAACATGATAACCGGATTTGATGTTTGCACATCTTTCATTGATTGAATAAAACGTCCAGGCATTGCGCCTATATAAGTACGTCGATGTCCTTTGATTTCAGCCTCGTCGCGCATTCCACCTAGTGAAAATCTAAAAAATTTACGGCCGACTGCGCGTGCTATTGATTTACCAATTGAGGTTTTACCAACGCCGGGTGGTCCAACTAATAAAATTATTGAACCACTAATTTGTCCATTAAGCTTACCAACAGCGAGAAATTCAATGATTCTATTTTTTACATCATCAAGACCTTGATGATCTTCATCTAAAATTTCTCTAGCGTGTTTAAGATTAAGATTGTCTTTTGACGTTATTCCCCACGGTAATGCTGTAATCCAATCCAGATAATTACGGGTTACGGCATATTCCGGCGAGCCAGTTTCTAGAATGGAAAGTTTATCCATTTCTTCGTTAACACTCTTGAGGGTATCGTCTGGAATGGTGAGTTTTTCTAGACGTTTTTTAAATTTATCAGTATCGGCAGTCCGATCATCTTTTGCAATTCCAAGTTCTTGTTGAATGACCTTTAATTGTTCTTTCAAGAAAAATTGTCGTTGTTGTTCGGTCATTTGTTGTTCCACTTTATCGTGGATTTTTCCTTGTAGTTTTGCAACTTCAAGTTCTTTTTTTAGAACAACGAGGACCTTTTTCATTCTTTTTAGTAAGGGGTCGGTTTCTAAAATATCCTGTAATGCTTCTTTATCTCGGGTTGTCAATGTTGCGGCAAAATCGGCTAACATATTTGGATCATTTAAATTAAATCGCTCTAAAAAAAATTTAATTTCTTCACTGTATAATGGATTATGTGGTACTAATTCTTTAATGGTATTAATTATCGCCATACTATAGGCTTTAACTTCATTGGTTTTTATATTTTTTTCTTCTTTTATGTATTCAACCTGAGCTACAAACGGAATGCTTGAGTTTAGCCATTTGATCACTCTAAATCGTGATCGTCCTTCAGCGACTGTTTGAATGTTGTCTTCATTATGTGACGGGCTATGTAATCTAACGGCGGTTCCAACAGTATAAAAATCAGATACTTTGGTTAGCTCGGCAGCTTTTGCGGTAGTTAATAACATTCCGGCCATGTGGTGGGCTGCAGAGCCAATTTTTTCAATTGTTTCTAACCAAATATTACTACTAAGCTCTATGGGTAGTGCTTGTGCTGGAAAAAAGGGTTGATCCACAACGGGTAAAATATACAGTGTTGTTGGTAAAACTTTATCGGGTACAATAATATCTGATCCTGATGAGTTTACTACGCTTTGTGTTTCATCAAGATCATCTATATCAGAAATTAAATCGTCATCGTGTTGTTCCGGCATTCTATTTTCCTGAATAATTAACTCATTAAATAAATTATAATAAACTTTCGTTTAAACAATTACTTTGGGGGTGGTAATGAATTTTTCAAGCATTTTTAATAACTCCATTCACTATAAGGCTGTACTTCAACCATAGTGTCAATTGCGACATGCGTTGTATTTTCTGGAAGTATAATAAAGCAGTTACTGTAACTCATTGAGCTGAGAATATGTGAGGCTTGTAATCCTGTAACCGCTACTGATAACTGTCCTTTATCGTCAATTGATAAATAACCACGTTGGAAATCCATTCGACCGGCGCGTTTTTTTAATTCTGTGGCACATCGTACCTGATAGTTGGTATTGCTAGTTTTAGAGAGTCCCGCTAATGCACGAATTCCTGGAAGCGCAAACTGAGTAAACGTAGCCATGACCGATACTGGATTACCGGGCAAGCCAAAGAAAATAGCATCATTAATACTACCAAAGGCAAGTGGGCGGCCTGGCTTCATTGCTATTTTCCAAAAATTGATACTGCCCATTTTTTCGAGCGTTTCTTTAACATAGTCAGCGTCACCAACCGACACACCACCAGAAGTTATAACAACATCCGCGATACTCGCGGCTTGTTTAAATGCATTTTCTATTTTTGTTCGATCATCCAGTATTACACCCATGTCAATTATTTCAATATATTCACGTTGTAATAGTCCAAACAGTGAATAGCGATTACTATCATAAATCTGGCCATCTTCAAGAATCTCGCCAACACCGCGCAATTCATCACCGGTGGAAAAAATAGCAACACGTAATTTACGGTAGACAGTAATTTCAGAGATGCCCATCGATGCAATTATGCCAAGTTCGGCTGCAGCAATATTTTTACCCGTTTTTAAAACGATGTCACCGATTGTTATATCTTCACCAATGTAGCGAACATTTTGCTTGGCACAATGCCCAGTATTTATTGTTATGCTGGTATCCGTTTTTGTAACGTGTTCTTGCATTATGACAGTGTCAGCACCTTGAGGCATTTTTGCCCCAGTCATGATGCGAATACATTCACCTGAACTGACTGCTTCTTGAAATGGCTTACCTGCCCATGAGGTACCAATTATTTGTAATGTTGCTGTCTCTGAAACTGGAATATCAGTAGCATTAATAGCGTAACCGTCCATCGCGGAATTATCATAAGGCGGGGTACTTAGGGTCGCTATAATATCTTCTGCCAAAACTCGGCCAAATGCGGCTCGACTGCTCAGTCGTTCAGTAACCTTTACCGTATTCGACGCTGTTGTGACTAAGGTGCTAATTCGGTCCGTTGCTTGGCTTACCGATAAACTATTAGGGTCAGAATCATCACAATTAGGTTGAACTGGAATAAGTGTATTTATCATAGGGTTACTCAGTATTATTTGTTTATTAATAGTGTAAGGTTAATGCAGATTATACAAAAAAATGTATTTAATTACTGATATAAAAGTGATATCGCTCAGGATAAGTTGAATTTTCTAATTAAAAAGTCACTAATTACGTTGGCATTATTGATATCTAGAATTTCTAAATCAGTGTTTAGGTTTTTGCCTTCATCGGTTGCGATGGCTATAATATTTTCATCTGAGGGATATAGTGTGGCTTTACCGAGTGATGGGCGATGCAATTCTATTTTGTTGAAATTCTCGTGTTTAAAGCCTTCGACTAATATTAAATCCAGATTTTTATGGTTTAATTGATTTAACAAACTTGAGAGCTCGGGTTCTTCATACTGTTGTTGCGTTTCAGTGACTAATGCCCATCGATTTTTTGATGCCACTAACATCTGAGTTGCTCCGGCATGTCGTAATTCGTAGCTATCTTTGCCTGGAATATCAATATCAAAATTGTGGTGTGCGTGTTTTATAACGCCAAGTTTGAGATTTTTATCGTGTAAAATGGCAATTATTTTTTTTAATAGTGTGGTTTTTCCTGTTCCAGAATAAGCAACAAATCCAATGATTGGGCATTCGATATTCGTAGTGATTTGATTCATGTTACTCTCGTGTTATTGATTTTTTTCAAAAGCTAAAAAATCTTCTTGCGTATTAATATTAATAAATGCATTACTTTCATTACTACAATCAATCATTGCTGGATTTTGTTGCATAATCCACTCTTGGGTTTTTCGCGCACCGTTAGAGAGAAAGGTATTGATACTGTCAGATAATTTTTTATGAAGCAATAATACTAATGGTTGTAATTTGTTATTGGTTTCTACCACCGCTATTAATGTGTTTTGTTGCTGCGCTTGCTGGTATAGACGGGCGACAATGTCGTCGGGTAAGTAGGGTGTATCACAGGCACTAAAAAAAGCCCAATTGGTGTTAATGGTGATAAGTGAACTGTATATTCCCGACAAGGGACCTAAGCGATTTGGGTTTATATCCGTTATTAACGGGTATGAGAATTGTTGATATTGCTCGTGGTTTTGATTGGTATTAATACTGATGTTATTAACCTGAGGTTTAATTTTCTTAATCGAGTATTCTATCAAAGCGATATCGTTAAATTTTTTTAAGCCTTTATCTTCGCCCATTCTGGAGCTCTTGCCACCCGCAAGAATAATGCCTGAAATATCATTGATAAAATCCATGTTGATGGTATTACGGGTATTCACAGTGTTTTTATAATCCTGATAGTATTTAATCAATACATAAAATATGTGTAATTGTGCTAAGCGTATAATAAACCTTGTACTTGTAACTAGATAGCTCGTAATTAAAGAATTGCTAATATAAGCCGCTAATTATCCATAGCGGTAGATTTATATGGTGATTGTAGTGAAAGTTGGTTCATCAACGTATACCGCCTTAGCCGGGATGCAGAAAGGCTTAAAGAATGCGCGGAAGCATACAGCAGATTTAGCAAGTGCAACACAGATGAAAGGTCAGGTCGAGCAGGCTAATGCGTTACTTGATTTAAAGCAAGACAAGTTGCAGATTGAGGTAAATGCAAAATCGGCCAAAGTGGCTGATGAAGTAAAAGGTACAATCATTGATGTCAAAGTTTAATTAAATAGATTTGCCATGCAATAACAGGGAATGCTTAATGAATGACCTTATGATTCTAAGTGTGTTTTTAGCTTAAGGACTTCTAATATTACTTTGGGATATTAGTGTTTAATTTATTTAATGACCAATTAACATGTTCTCTAACAATTTCTGATTCATCATCTTTTCTTGAATATAGTGCGTTTAGAATTGCGTCATTATGATCGGCATTACCTAACGCCACGGCAATATTTCGACTCCATGACTCATAACCAATTCGTCTGATGGCCATGCCCTCGGTGTTACGTAAAAAATCGGTTTCCGTCCATTTAAATAGTTCGATTAATTCAACGGAATTAAGTTGGTGTCGAGGATTAAAATCAGGTTCGTTGCCTGCTTGGCTGAATTTGGTCCAGGGACACACTAACTGACAGTCATCACATCCGTAAATTCGATTACCCATCATCGAACGAAATTCAATAGGGATACTGCCTTTTAATTCTATCGTTAGATACGAAATACAACGACGAGCATCGATTGTATACGGAGCAATAATAGCTTTAGTTGGACACATATCAATACAGGAAGTACAGCTGCCACAATGGTTTTGGGCTGGGCTATCGATGGGTAAGTCTAAATTAGTGTATAACTCCCCGAGGAAAAACCACGAGCCGTGCTCTTTGTTTATTAAATTACTGTGTTTTCCAATCCAACCTAATCCGGCTTTTTCAGCGATGGCTTTTTCCAATACGGGTGCACTGTCAACAAAGGCACGATAAGTAAAATCACCAATTTCATGATTAATTTTATCTGCCAATTTTTGCAGACGAGTACGCATGAGCTTATGATAATCACGACCTAAACTATAACGTGAAATATAGGCTTTTAGATTATCATTTAAAATGGAATCTGGCTTGGTACTTTCTTCGGGCAAATAATCCAGTCTGACACTAATAATCCGGGTTGTACCTGGCAGTAACTTGGCCGGTTGACTACGTTTATCACCATGCGTTTGCATCCATTGCATTTCGCCGTGATGTTTGTTTTTCAGCCAATTGATTAATTTTAATTCGGCTTCCGATAAGTCGGTGTTGCTGATACCCACATCCTGAAACCCCAGCTCACGCCCCCAACGTTTTATCTTTTGGGCGAGAAGCGCCGCCGGCATTAATTTAGGCAAAGGCTGTTTTATCGGTTTCATAATGGCTATGATAAACCCATGACCCAAAAAACGCACAATTTATATCGATCTAAACAAGTAACCGAGATGGATCGTTTTGCAATTGAGCAATATGAAATTCCTGGCAATGTGTTGATGGAAAGAGCCGGTGAGTCCGCGTTTAAAAAGTGTCGTCAAAATTGGCCTGATGCAAAAACCATGGTGGTGTTATGTGGAATTGGAAATAATGGCGGCGACGGTTACGTGGTTGCTCGTTTAGCAATGGAAGCTGGAATAAAAACGACAGTATTGCAACTGGGCGACACGAATAAGTTACATGGAGATGCATTTGCTGCTGCACAGCGGTTATTCAGCGTTGGTGTTGAGCCTCAGTCGTTTCAAAATCAAAACTTATCGCATTATGATGTGATTGTTGATGCATTATTGGGTACCGGCTTACGTGGTGAGGTTACGGGAGTTTGGCGAGATGCGATTAATGCCATAAATTATAGTAATGTTGCGGTGTTGGCTTTGGACATTCCGTCGGGTTTAAATGGCGATACTGGAATACCGATGGGGGAAGCGGTCATGGCTGACTGCACTATATCGTTTATCGGTATGAAACAAGGTTTAGTGACCGGTTATGCTGCAGATTATTGTGGTGAGTTGGCATTCGATGATCTGAATATTCCAGAAGCTGTTTATAATCAATTTCAACCATCAGCGGTAAGATTGAAATATCAAAAACTGATCCTTCGGTTACGCGCGAGGGAACAAACGGTTCACAAAGGTGATTTTGGACATGTTGTTGTAATTGGTGGTGATGAAGGTTATATCGGTGCAATTCGATTGGCTGGAGAAGCAGCATTACGTACTGGAGCGGGATTAGTGAGTATTGCCACTCGCTCGATACACGCGAGTCATCTCAATATAAACCGCCCAGAGCTGATGTGTCATGGAATTGAAACGGCTAATGCATTATCGATATTATTGAAAAAAGCGACAAATATTATTATTGGGCCGGGATTGGGTCAGTCATCTTGGGCAAATGAAATGTTCAATGAAGCCTTATCGTTTGACCTACCTATGGTAGTTGATGCCGATGCGTTAAACCTACTGGCTAAGCAACCAACACAGAATAAAAATTGGATATTAACCCCACATCCGGGAGAAGCTGCAAGGCTATTAGGGATATCGACTAAAGAAATACAACAAGATAGGTATGCTGCAGTATCTCAGTTAAAAGATCACTATGATGGGGTTGTTATACTTAAAGGACGTGGTACTCTAATTGCTGTTAATCAGGAGTTGATTGGTGTTTGTACCGAAGGCAACCCTGGAATGGCTTCGGGTGGTATGGGTGATGTTTTATCCGGAATTATTGGAGGACTTATTGCACAAGGATTGAGTAAAAAAAATGCAACGCGGTTGGGCGTTTGTTTACACGCTGTCGCGGCAGACAATGCGGCACTGGAGTCGGGAGAACGTGGCTTATTAGCCAGCGATCTAATGCCCTGGATTCGAAACCTCGTTAATCCTTAGTCTTTGTTTTAAAATCATGAATAATATTACCTCACGTTTCCTGAGAGATGAAACTCAGACAGTTTCGATTGGAACTGAACTAGCAAAACTGTGTCAACAACTTGAACATCCAAAAGTTATTTACCTAATTGGTGGATTAGGTGCGGGTAAAACCACGCTGGTACGAGGATTATTTCACGCATTAGGTTATCAAGGCATAGTGAAGAGTCCGACATATACTCTAGTGGAGCCTTATATTATTGATAGTATTGAATTTTATCATTTTGATCTGTATCGAATGAGTGATCCCGAAGAATTAGAATTTATGGGAGCTCGTGATTATTTTCACGATAATTCAATTTGTTTAATCGAATGGCCCGAGCAGGGTGAAGGCTGGTTACCCGCTGCAGAGTTGACTATACGGCTTGAGATTCAGAATCATGGTCGACAGTTAATAATTGACTGATTTGTGGTTTGGTATTTTGTTTCCTAAAACTGCACTATAAACATACAAATAGATCGGTTTAGTCGAGTTTGAGAGATAACGTGAGCTTTATATCTTAACCATTTAAGATATATGAAGAATTGCCGATATAATACTTGTAATAACTCACAATCTTGACCCATAATGATATAATTATTATGTTAATTTTTTATAATGATATAAGTAGTATTGAAATTTATGTTTAAACTCAGATTATTATTTTTAGTATTATCTTTATTTGCCTTTACGCAAGGTGTTTATGCGAAGACATTTATCGAAGGTGTACGCATGTGGCAAGCGCCGGATAATACGCGGTTGGTGTTTGATTTAAGTCAACGGGTTACACATGACTTGTTTACCATGAAGTCCCCTAATCGAATTGTTATTGATTTAAAAAATACCAGTTTGATTGCGTCTTTATCGAGCTTAGAGCTAGAAGGCAACGATTCGCTGTTACGCGGCATGCGAACTGCGAAGCGGAATAAAAACGATTTACGTATTGTTTTGGATTTAAAAAAGGCGGTTCAACCAAAAAGTTTCGTATTATCGCCAAACAAAGATTACGGCCACCGATTAGTTTTAGATTTATTTAATAAAAAACAAACACGTAAAAAAAGCAAACCTAAAATTAGACGGTTTGATGTCAACAAACCTCGAGATGTAATCATTGCTATCGATGCTGGGCATGGTGGTGATGATCCTGGTGCAATAGGTTATCGTGGCACAAAAGAAAAGAAAATTGTTTTGCAAGTAGCTAAAAAACTCGCTAAAAAGATTAACAGACAACGCGGCATGAAAGCAGTGTTAATCAGAAAAGGGGATTATTACGTTGGTCTTGGAAAGCGCGTGGAGATAGCAAGACAGGTTCAAGCTGATTTATTTATCTCATTACATGCTGATGCTTTTCGTACTAAAAAAGCTAAAGGCTCATCGGTCTACGTACTATCAGATAATGGTGCAAGTAGTGAAGCCGCAGGCTGGTTAGCCAATAAAGAAAATAATTCCGATTTGATTGGTGGTGTGAGTTTAGGTGACAAAGACGATTTGCTAAAATTGGTTTTAGTTGACATGGTAAAAAATTCGACTCTTGAAGATAGTCATCGTGTTGCTAAGCAAGTGTTACGTAAATTAAAAGGTGTTAACTCACTACACAAAAATCATGTTGAGAAGGCTGGATTTCGAGTTTTAAAAGCACCCGACATGCCATCAATTTTAATTGAAATGGCTTTTATTTCAAATCCAAAAGAAGAATCACGGTTGCGCAATGGTAACTATCAGAAGAAAATGTCAAAAGCAATATTACGCGGTGTACAAAGCTACTTTAAATCAAATGCACCTCCAGGGACTAAACTGGCATTAATGAAGCAACACGAACATAAAATAACGAGTGGTGAAACATTATCTCATATCGCAAAACGATATAAAGTGAGTGTTAAAGGCATTCGTTTGGCTAATAATTTATCAACGGATAAATTATTAGTTGGTAAAATACTTCAAATACCTATTATTTAAATTCGCAATTTAAGTTTCTAATATAGTTTGAGCGACAGTGAATTCAAAATTTACTGAAAATTTTACTCGATAGATTTATCATTTAAAATTAATAGCCAGCATGTCAAATCAAATCCTACCAAAAAAGTCTATTCGCAAATTACCCATTAGTTTATCAAATCAGATAGCGGCGGGTGAGGTTGTAGAACGTCCAGCATCGATTCTAAAAGAATTGATTGAAAACAGTATAGATGCTGGAGCAAAACATATTCGGATTGATATCGTACAAGCGGGATTGGAAAGAATCAGTGTCACCGATGATGGTCATGGAATTGCAGCTAATGAACTCTGTCTTGCTGTAAGCCCTCATGCAACGAGTAAAATATACTCACAGGAACAACTCGGACATATTAATACTTTAGGGTTTAGAGGTGAAGCCTTAGCCAGTATTGCATCGGTTTCTAAATTTGAAATTGTATCGAGGGTGGCAGACGATGATACTGCTTGGAAGCTGGATTATTCCAATGAAAATACTGCATCGTATGATTTGAACGATCTTGAAAAATTAAAACCTATTCCAATTGCCCATCCAATTGGCACTACTGTAACTGCTAACAAGATTTTTTATAATACGCCTGCTCGTAAAAAATATTTACGAACCGAGCGAACAGAATATTTACACGTAGAACGCGTTATTAAACAATTGCTTCTAAGTGACTTTAATACCGGTTTTACCTTTATACACAATGAACGAGAAATATACCGATTTCAACAAGCTTTAGATCAACAAGCTAAAGCGCGTCGAGTATTAAAAATTTGTGGTAAAACATTTTATGATAATACCGTCACGTTAAATTTTAAAGCATCTGGAATGACGTTAACGGGTTGGTTAGCGAAAGAAAACTACTCTCGTTCAAGTGCAGATATTCAATATTTTTATATTAATGGTCGTATAATTCGAGACAGGTTTATTTTTCATGCGATTAGAGCGGCTTTTAGGGATAAACTTCAGGAAGGACGTTATGTTGCTTATATATTGTATTTAACGATCAATACAGAATCCATTGATGTTAATGTTCACCCAACTAAACACGAGGTTCGATTTGCAGAAATGCGTATCGTGCATGATTTTTTAACACATGTAATCACTCAAGCATTAAACTCCAGCACAACAAGTGAGCCAAACTCGAAATATTTGACTGATAGCTTAACGGCTATTGGCAATACCAGCCAAAACACTATAATGGATTCGGTTTCAAATTATAATGTTAATACTCAAGCTAATAAAATAGTATCACCCAATGTCGATAATAAATATTTTTTTGGTCAAATATTAAAAGTTTTGGAGCATCGTTATATATTTACAGACTGTAATAATGCTCTGGTTGTCATTGATACTGTAAAAGCACATAGCTTCACAATGTTGTATAACTTACAAAATGCGTTTGTTGACAATAAAATCAACTCGAAACCATTATTAATTCCGAGTTCTATCACTCTTAATAAAAATCAGATTGATCAATTAGAGACACACATTGATACTTTAAATAACCTTGGTATTGAATTCACTGTAACAGGGTTCGAGTCGATAATGTTACGAGCGATCCCGATTGTTTTGAGTAATGTGGATTATTGTAAATTATTGAGAAATATCACTAACTTTTTTATTGACAATAATCAATTTCAAATAAATGAGTTACTTGTTATATTATGTAGTTCAGAGCTCATTGTTTCATCAAACTTTGATATTGAGTCAGCAACGTTATTAATAACCGAACTCAATGAATTAAATAATACTGTAATAATGTCAAACGAACATAGTTGGTGGCATACCATTGGGGTTGATGATATGAATAGTTTGTTTAATAATCCAGTTAAAAGTTAATATAAATATATTCTTGTGAATAATTCTACATCATTACCACCTGCAATTTTTTTAATGGGACCAACCGCGTCAGGTAAGACCGCTATTGCTGTTGAGCTAGTGAAACAATTACCAGTTGAAATTATTAGTGTCGACTCGGCATTAATTTATGTCGATATGGATATTGGCACGGCTAAGCCCGATGCTGAAACTCTGGCGCAAGCACCACACCGATTAATTAATATTATTGATGCGAGTGAATCCTATTCTGTTGCGCAATTTTGTGAAGATGCGCTACGTGAAATGAAGGATATTGTTAGCAATAATCGTGTACCGTTATTAGTGGGCGGAACGATGTTATATTACAAAGCGCTCCGACACGGACTATCTGATATGCCCGGTAGTAATCCAGCAGTACGTGAAAAATTGGATTTACTTGCAGCAGAAAAGGGCAGCGCGTATCTGCATGAAAAGTTAACGCAGGTCGATCCAAAAACCGCAGCACGGTTACATCCGAATGATCCTCAACGCATTCAACGCGCCTTAGAAGTATACGAATTAACGGCTATTCCTCTCTCAGAGTATCATGAAAAAAGTAAGGGTAATAAATTAGATTATAATATTATCGATTTAGTGGTGGCGCCTTCAGTACGCAGCGTATTACATGCTAATATCGAAACACGATTTACTCAAATGATTAATAATGGTTTAATTGCAGAAGTTGAACAATTTTATCAGCGAGGTGATTTGAGTCTGGATAATCCATCGATGCGTTGTGTAGGCTATCGTCAAGTTTGGGAATATCTAGAGGGTACGCTATCAAAATCTGAAATGATTGAGCGTGCCGTCATTAGTACTCGGCAATTAGCCAAGCGGCAGTTCACTTGGCTGCGATCGGAGTCACCTGATGACTGGTTTGACAGTTTAGATAAAATAATTATGGAGAAAGTCTTGAAAAAATTGAGCCAATCCCCATATTTAAACATCGTTTAATCATTTTGAAGTGTATAGAACAGACTGCCACTCTCTAGCGTTATTTTCGCGACAAGTTTGTGCTAGTATTAGTCTGCAAACCACGAAATTTAAGTAAATTTTATGTTGTTGACTACTTTTAATGGTCATTTTTTAATCGTTATGAGATCCCGAATACGGGGCAAATATACTCCATACAATTAGAATACAAGGAGATTTTATTATGGGTAAAGGGCAAGCATTGCAAGATCCTTTCTTAAATGCGCTCAGGAAAGAACGTATTCCTGTGTCTATTTTTCTCGTAAATGGCATTAAGTTACAAGGGCAAGTTGAGTCCTTTGATCAATTTGTCGTGTTATTACGTAATAGTGTTAATCAAATGGTATATAAACATGCAATCTCCACGATTGTCCCATCACGTAATATTAAATTACCTATGGCTGATGAAATGGAACCATCAAGCTCTAGTACTGGTAATAATTAATATAACACTGATATCCAGTTGGTACGGGAGTCCTGAGTTTGTTTGATCGACCAAAAAGTGGCGAACGTGCTGTTATTGTCCATATTGAGTATTACGGTTCCACTGTAGAAGATAGCTTGGCTGAATTTAAAGAATTAGCCCGGTCAGCCGGTGCCGAAGTATTGGACATTCTTACTGGCTCACGTACAGCGCCTGATTCACGACATTTTATCGGTAAGGGTAAAATCGAAGAATTGAAGGAATTAGTGCAATCGCTGGATGTTGAAATTGTGCTATTTAATCATGAATTGTCTCCTGCTCAAGAACGTAATATAGAGGCGAGTATTGAGTGTCGGGTGTTGGATCGAACCGGTCTTATCTTGGATATTTTTGCCCAACGTGCACGAACGCATGATGGTAAGTTGCAAGTTGAACTCGCTCAATTGAGTCATATGGCAACTCGTTTAGTACGTGGTTGGACTCATTTAGAACGCCAAAAAGGCGGTATTGGATTAAGAGGTCCGGGTGAAACTCAACTGGAAAGCGATCGCCGATTATTAAACGAACGTATTAAGAAGTTAAATAAACGGTTAAAGCGGGTTCAAAGTCAACGAGAACAAGGTCGACGTTCTAGAAAACGAGCGGATATTGCAACTATTTCCCTAGTGGGTTATACCAATGCAGGAAAGTCCACCTTATTTAATGCCTTAACCAATGCTGATGTTTTTGCCGAAGATCAGTTATTTGCGACATTGGATCCGACATTACGCAGACTTGAATTGCCCGATGGTGCTCCAGTAATTTTAGTGGATACAGTAGGATTTATTCGAGATTTACCGCATGATTTGGTAGCAGCCTTTCGTTCCACCTTGCAAGAGACCTGTGATGCCGATTTATTATTGCACGTAATTGATGCTTCTAGTCCAATTCGCGAGCAAAATATTGGAGAGGTCCATAAGGTTTTAAAGGAAATAAAAGCCGATACGGTAAAAATTATTGAAGTTTATAACAAAGTTGATTGTCTAAATAGTAATGCTAAGGCTCGAGTTGATCGTGATGGTAACGGTAATGTTCAGCGTGTTTGGGTATCTGCCTTAAATGGCGATGGCTTAGCTGAATTACAACAAGTACTTAAAGATATACTTGAAGACGATAGCATTAAGCACCAGATTTCATTAAATCCGAGTGAAGGTCGCTTACGTGCAAGTTTGTACGAAAAGGGTTCGGTACAAAATGAGCAGATAACAGATGATGGTAATACCATCATGGATATCACCTTAAAACGAAAAGATTGGTTTGCATTGTGTAAAAAAGAACATATTGAAGAAAAAATAGTCGATCCAGTGGATAGACAACTTGCGATAGAAGCCAAAGCCCCATAAAATCCAGTTTAACTGGATAAATCAAAAAGTAATAGCAGACAAATAATGTAGATATAAAGACTTGAATTTAAGTAAAATAAACCAAAAATATTAACACAACACTATAACAAATGGAGTCATACATGGCTTGGAACGAACCAGGCGGTTCCGGAGGAGATAAAGATCCTTGGGGTAATCGTGGCAAAAAAGATCAGGGACCACCTGATTTAGATGAAGTAATTAAAAACGTGCAGAAAAAAATATCAGGTATTTTTGGCGGCAAAGGATCCGGTGGTGGTTCAAGTGGTGGTAGTGCTAAAGGTATCGCATCGGTTTTTATCATTATTGGTGGGCTCGCTGCTTTAGTGTGGGCATTTGCTGGAATCTACATTGTAGAGGAAGGAAAACAAGCCGTAGTATTGCAGTTTGGTAAATTCCATTCTATGTCCGATCCAGGTCCACATTGGTTACCAATTGGAATTCAAAATAAAACGGTTATCAATGTCTCGGGTGTGCGTAAGATTAATATTGGTCAAGGCACTGATGAAGCACTGATGTTAACCGGTGATGATAATATTGTTGATGTTGAATACGTCATTCAATACAACATCAAGAATGCTAAAGATTATTTGTTTAATGATGTATTACCGGATCAATCTATATTGTTAGCAACCCAAAGCTCGGTTAGAGAAGTTGTTGGTCATGAAGATTTTGAAGGTGTTATCAAAGGCCGGCGTATTGCGATTGCTGAAGAAGTGAAAGTTAAAGTGCAACTAATACTGGATAGCTATAAAACGGGTATTCAGTTACGTGGTTTTGATATGCAAAAATCGGTGGCTCCTAGCGTTGTTCTACCTGCGTTCTTTGATGTGAAAGCAGCCGAACAAGAAAAAGAAAAAGCGATTAATATAGCAAATGGTTATGGTAACTCGATTATTCCGCGCGCCGAAGGTCAGGCTGCTCGAATTACGCAAGAAGCTGAAGCTTATAAAGCCGAAGTCATTGCGCGAGCAACCGGTGAAACAACTCGTTTTACAAAGATACTAAAAGAATACGAGCGAGCGCCAAAAGTGACGCGTCAACGTTTGTATCTTGAAACGATGGAAACTGTGTTTGCTGGTACGAATAAAGTGATGATAGATGTTAAAGGCGGCAATAACATGATGTATTTACCGTTAGATCAAATTGTAAAGTCACGAAAGTCGTTTAAACAGTCAGATAGTGAATTATTTGAAAATTTGAATGTTGAAACAAGGTCTTCAAATGGAAACTCTCAGATTAATAGCAGCAATGATCGCACCAGGAGAACACGATAATGACAGCTAAAATGTGGTCAATGTTTATAATCTTGGCAGTAGCCTTGATTGTTGCAGCAAATTCATTCTACACGGTAGATGAACGGGTATTTGCAGTTAAATTTGCTCTGGGTAAATTTTCGGATTCGAAAATCGACGCTGGGTTACACGTCAAGATGCCATTTATTAATAATATTAAAAAATTCGATAAACGCATTCAAACCTTTGATGTTCGTCCGCAATTTTTTACCACGGCTGATAGTGAAATTTTAAATGTAGATTACTATATCAAATGGAAAATATATGATATTGAAGAGTTTTACATTAAAAATACCACCGGTGTTAATAAAATTAACAAAGAAGCTGAGGGGCGATTATATGCAATTGTGAATCAGGCCTTATTGGATGTCTTTGCAAAAAAATCAAAACGTCAGGTGGTGTCTACTGAGCGTGAGCAAATCATGCAACAAGTTACCAGGGAAATGAACTTATTGAGTACGGGGTTAATTACCAAAGAAGAAGGTTTTGTTTTAAAAGAAAATGAAGATCCCGGTTTTGGTGTAGAAATTATTGATGTTCGAATTAAACGAATTGAATTACCGGACGATATATTACGTAAAACGTTTGAACGTATGAAATCCGATCGAGAAAAAGTGGCTCGTCAATACCGTGCAGAAGGTGTCAGTGAAGCGAATAAAATTCAAGCAAAAGCCGATAAAGACAAAGTCATTATTATTGCCAATGCTGAGCGTGATGGACAAATTACGCGTGGTGAAGGTGATGCCGTCTCAGCCAAAATTTTTGCTGATGCGTATAAACAAAACTCAGAATTTTATGCATTTTATCGCAGTCTGGAATCGTATAAAAAATCATTTAAAGATGGAAATGATTTTCTGGTATTAGAACCTAATTCAGATTTTTTCTCATACTTTAAAAATCAAAAACCCAAGGTGAAATAGCGTTATAGTCATAACAGCTATTAATACTTGATAGGAATTTGGTATGTGGGAAAAGTTTTTAATTGCGGTGGCGCTTGTTATGGTCATCGAGGGTTTTATGCCAGCAATTAATCCCGATGTTTTTAGAAAGACTATGTCAGCAATTTCCAACATGTCTGATAAACATTTACGCATCATGGGATTATCCAGCATGGCTATTGGTGCGGTATTGGTGTATTTTTTTACCCGCTAATATAAAAATTAAATTATAAACTGTAAGAATAAACATGAAGCAGCAAGAGACATGGATACTACCTGAAGGCATTGAAGAAATTCTTCCGCCTCAAGCACGGCAGCTCGATTTAATGAGTCGACAGCTATTGGATTTGTTCTATAGCTGGGGTTACGAATTGGTGATGCCACCGTTTATTGAGTACCTAGAGTCGCTATTAAATGGCTCGGCCTCGGATCTGGATTTACAAACATTTAAAATCACGGATCAAATGACAGGTCGCATGATGGGTATCCGCGCAGATATGACACCACAAGTTGCGCGTATTGATTCACATCATCTCGCTAACACGGAAATATCACGTTTAAGTTATTTGGGTACCATCTTGCATACCAAAGTAAATGGTCTCACTGGTTCGCGTAGCCCAATGCAACTTGGCGTTGAGTTATATGGGCATGAAGGCATCGAAAGTGATATTGAAATGATCCAATTAATGTTTGAAACATTAAGTCATGCCAATATTGATTCTTTATACCTTGATATTGGACATGTGGGAGTTTATCGAGAATTAGTTAAACATGCAGGTTTAACTGATGAACAGGAAAGCGAACTGTTTGATATTTTAAATCGTAAATCGAAACCGGAGTTATCGGTACTGTTAGAAAACTGGAGCTTGGACAACGAGACCAGCCTGATGTTTTCACATTTAATTGATCTCAATGGTGGAGTTGATATCGTCGATAAGGCTAAATTGGTTTTTGCAAACGCCGGTACAGCAGTCAATACCGTTTTAGCTAATTTTGAACAAATTGTAACTCATGTTCAAAAATTATTGCCAGAGGTTATAGTTCATTGTGACTTGGCTGAACTTCGTGGCTATCACTATCACACGGGAGTTGTTTTCTCTGCTTTAGTACCAGGTCAAGGTGATGCTATTGCATGGGGCGGCCGCTACGATAATATTGCTGCTGCATTTGATAATCCACGACCTGCAACGGGCTTTTCGACAGACTTAAAAAAATTATTATCAATCACTAAAAGCTCCCCAAATACTACTAGTGCTAAAAGTAATATTTTAGCACCGTATGATGTATTTGATGCAGAATTACAAATGGATATTAAGACCTTACGTTCCGCTGGTGAATGCGTGATTGTATTATTACCAAATCAAAAAAGTACGGCAAAAGAACTGAACTGTGACAGAATATTAGTAAAACAAAATGGTGGTTGGACAGTAGCAAAAGCTTAAATCGTTACTTCAATTAATTATAAAATATAAAAACATCAAAATTTTAATTTGATAAGTTGAGTTATAAATTATGGGAAAGAATGTAGTTATAATTGGCACCCAATGGGGTGATGAAGGCAAAGGTAAAATTGTCGATCTGTTAACGGATGGTGCTAGTGCAGTTGTTCGATTTCAAGGTGGTCACAATGCTGGGCATACTCTTGTAATAGGCGACAAAAAAACAGTTTTACATTTAATTCCATCCGGTGTGTTACGCAAAAATGTCGAATGTTTGATTGGTAATGGTGTCGTGTTATCACCTGCTGCATTAATTGAAGAATTACAAATGCTTGAAAATAATGGCATTCCGGCCCGTGATCGTCTAACCATTAGCGAAGCTTGCCCTTTAATTTTGCCATATCATATTGCGCTAGATACTGCTCGTGAAATTGCACGCGGCAAAAAAGCCATTGGTACAACCGGGCGAGGTATTGGCCCAGCATATGAAGATAAGGTTTCTCGTCGTGGATTACGCGTGGGTGATTTATTTCATCGCGAACGTTTTGCGGCCAAATTAGGCGAAGTGCTGGATTATCATAATTTCGCATTAAAAAATTATTACAAAACAGATACTGTTGATTTTCAAAAAGTGTTAGATGAAACCTTGACCATGAGTGAACAGATTTTACCGATGGTAGGTGATGTTACTGAAATTATTTTTCAACATCATAAAAAAGGCAATCACATTATGTTTGAAGGTGCTCAAGGTGCTTTATTGGATATCGATCATGGTACCTATCCTTATGTAACATCATCAAATACAACCGCTGGTGGTGCATCAACTGGCAGTGGCATGGGGCCAAAATACATTTCGTATGTATTGGGTATTACCAAGGCGTATACCACCCGTGTTGGCTCAGGTCCATTTCCAACGGAACTTTACGATGGTGTTGAATTATTAGATGCTGACGGTGAACATATGGCAAAACAAGGCCATGAGTTTGGATCAACAACTGGTCGGCCACGTCGCTGTGGTTGGTTTGACGCAGTTTGTTTACGCCGTTCAGCACAAATAAATAGTGTTACGGGTTTATGTATTACTAAATTGGATGTTTTAGACGGCCTAGATGTATTACGAATTTGTACCGGTTATAAGTACGATGGGGGTACCAGAGACACACCACCAGTCGGTGCCGATGCGTTTGAAAGTTGTGAACCTATTTATGAAGAGTTGCCAGGCTGGTCAGAGTCGACTT
>VAOX01030554.1_pt1 | contig 21383 bp, 19 predicted proteins | sample 3393891 | NCBI WGS metagenome assembly VAOX01 (sample SAMN08290429, study PRJNA428436) | hydrothermal vent metagenome | isolation source: Deep-sea hydrothermal vent chimney | place: Indian Ocean: Southwest Indian Ridge | depth 2822 m m | reverse complement strand
AGATTGCTAAGATAGAACAGTCTATTCAACATGCAAAAGAACGCCGTCAACAACAACAGCAAGATTTAACTCAACTTGAACAAGATTGGCAAGAAGCCCATGCCCATCATGAAACGGATCAAAAACGTCTCTCATCGGTAAAAGAAAGTCTTGCTGAAGTAGAACCTAAACTTGAGCACTTGCAAGAAACGGCAGAAATGTCTTCAGCTGCATTATTAGAAGCTGAAAGCGCGATGCAAGCGTGGCAAAGTGAATGGGATAATTTTAGTGAAGCCGCAACAGAGCCTGCGCGTAATGCTGAGGTTGAGCGCACTCATATTCAACATGTTGAAGAACACTTACAACGCCAAAAAGTGCGCTTAGAAAAATTACAAGAAGAGTTAGGTAAACAATCTCATGAAGAGTTAATTAGTGAGAGTAATGAGCTTGAACAACATATCCAAAAAGATGAAATTGAGATCAAGCAAGCCGAAGCCATTTTAGAAGAAAAGAAAAGTCAAATTGGTCAACTGCGCGATTCTGTACATTCACTTAATACACAGCTTGATGAATCACGCGGCAAGTTACAAGATTTACGTGGACGCAGTGCCTCATTAGAAGCTTTACAGCAAGCTGCCTTAGGTAAAGAAGAAGGCGCGGTTACACAGTGGCTGAGTAAACAACATTTACAAGATGCACCGCGTTTAGCAGAAGAGCTTGACGTGGAAAGTGGTTGGGCTAAAGCCGCTGAATGTGTTTTAGGTGAGCACCTTGAAGCAGTTTGTGTTGATGGTGTTGATCCTTTAGCAGATGTATTAGAAAGTTTTGAAGAGGGCACGTTAACTTTATTTGATACGCGAGTAGAGTCAAACAGCAGCGAGATTCAAGCTGATCGATTAGAAAGCAAAATTAAAGCGCCGTGGAAATTAACCAGCCTTTTAAAAGATGTACTTATTGCAGATAGCTTGCAACAGGCCTTATCGATGCGAACATCTTTACAAGATGGAGAGTCTATTGTTACACCTGAAGGCATCTGGTTAGGAAAAAACTGGTTACGTGTAGCAAAAGATAAGGATGAAAAAGCCGGTATCTTACAGCGAGAACAAACATTAAAAACATTAACGGCTGAAACAAATGAATTACAAGCAGTTGTACAACAAGTTCAGCAGCAATTAGAGGTTGAACGCGAGCAGTTAAGTACCTCTGAAATGGATCGTGATGGTAGCCAAGCAACAATTAATCAATTGTCACGACAACGTGCTAATCGTCAATCTGATCTTAGTGCACGACAAGCACGTTTAGAACAAATGCAATCACGTCAGGAAGAACAACGTGTAGAAGCAGAAGAAGTTCGTTTAGAAATTGAAAAAGATAACCAAGAACTTTCAATGGCTCGTGAGAAGTTAGAAGTTGCCTTAGAAGCAATGGCTAAGCTTGAAGAACAACGTGTTGAACTACAACAACGTCGTGGAAACTGTCAGGATACTTTACGCTCAAAACGTGAACAAGCACGTGTTGAACGTGATGCTGCACATGAAATTAAAGTACGCATTGAAACATTGCGTGCTGAGGCAAACTCAACAGAGCAAGCACTTGAACGCATGCAAGAACGCCAACAACAACTTGCTGCTAGACGCGATGAGTTACATAAGGCTGCAGAAGAGAGTGATGCGCCTATTGATGACATGAATAAAGAACTTGCGACTTTACTTGAAACGCGAATTAAAGTGGAAGAAGAATTGACGCAAGCAAGAACCACAGTAGAAGCCATTGATCATCACATGCGTGAGTTAGAAGAGTCGCGAACGGGTGCTGAAAATGCAGTTCAAGAAGTACGGAGTGGTTTAGAATCTATTCGTATTGGTTGGCAAGAGGTTAAGGTACGTCGTCAAACATTAGAAGAAGCTATTAATGAAACCAGTTTTGAACTCAAGACGTTAATTGATGAAATGCCTGAAGATGCAAATGATTTTGCATGGGAACAGCAGGTCGATGATTTAGAAGCAAAAATTCAACGTCTAGGGCCTATAAACCTTGCTGCAATTGAAGAATACGAACAAGAAGCTGAACGTAAAAAGTACCTTGATGATCAAGATAAAGATTTAACGGATGCATTAACAACATTAGAAAATGCGATTGCAAAAATTGATGCTGAAACACGTACCCGTTTCAAAGAAACATTTGATAAAGTGAATAGTGGTGTTAAAGAATTATTCCCACGCTTATTTGGTGGTGGGCATGCTTACCTTGAATTAACCGATGATAACTTACTGGATGCAGGCGTCACTATTATGGCTCGCCCACCAGGTAAACGTAATAGTACCATTCACTTGTTATCTGGTGGTGAAAAAGCGTTAACGGCGGTATCTTTAGTTTTCGCGATTTTTCAATTAAACCCTGCGCCTTTCTGTATGCTTGATGAAGTGGATGCTCCCTTGGATGATGCCAATGTTGGACGTTTCTGTGATATGGTAAAATACATGTCAGATAAAACGCAATTTATTTTTATCACTCATAATAAAATCACCATGGAAATATCACAACACTTAACAGGTGTGACAATGCATGAACCGGGTGTGTCACGTCTTGTTGCTGTTGATGTAGAAGCCGCTGCTGAATTAGCGTCAGCATAAGATAAAATATTTTAACTAAGCATTATTTTTAGTTAGAGGAATAGTGTGGACTCATTACGTTTAACTTTAGTTATAACTGGATTAATCATTGTGGTAGGAATCTATTTTAGATTCCGTTCTGCTGATGAAGATTTGTTTTTATGGTTTAAAAAAACCTTAAAACCGATCACTGAAAATATAAAATTTAAATCTAATAAAGTTTCTGTTTTAAATGACGATGACTTTATTCCTACCTTAACGCCCATTGATGATGAACCTGATACCAGTGACTTTGAAGCGTTAAGCCAAGTTATTTCTGGTCGAGATCGATTTGAAAAATACACTAAACAAGAAGAAATATCCTTTACTGCGGTTGAAGATACAAATGAAACAGGGCCTGAATCTCTTTTAATTGTACTTAATATTATGTCACCTCAAGGTCATGTTTTTACAGGGGAAGGCATTCATGCTGTTATGGTATCTGCAGGTTTAACGCATGGTGAACATAATATATATCATTACTTACAAGATAATATTGCTATTTTTAGTATCGCAAATGCAGTTGAGCCGGGCTTCTTTGATTTGTTGCAGTTAAGCAATGTCTCTACTCCCGGTCTAGCTGTGTTTATGGAGTTGCCAGGTCCTATTGAATGCCGAAAGGCATTTGATACCTTACTTGAAGTTAGTGAACGGCTTGCAACTGCACTAAGTGGGGAACTGTGTGATGAGAATCGCAGTGTTCTTACCAAACAAACAATTTCACATTTAAAAGATAAAGTTGAAACTTATCGCTTAAAACAGCAAATTTCTCAGCGTAAGAAACACCACCAAGCATGAAGAAAACGCTCGTTAATAAACGTATTGAAGCACTGCGTGACGAAATTAACTCTCATAATTATGCGTATTATGTATTAGATAATCCAGAAGTTCCCGATAGTGAATACGATAGATTACTTTTAGAGCTAAGTGAACTCGAACAACAATATCCTAAACTTATTACTGCGGACTCTCCAACACAACGTGTAGGAGCAACACCGCTTGATTCTTTTTCTGAAGTTAAACATGAAGTCCCTATGTTGTCGCTTGGCAATGCTTTTTCAGATCAAGATATGATTGATTTTGATAAACGAATAAGAGAAGGTGTGAGCGGTGACGGTATTGAGTATGCCGCCGAACCAAAGCTCGATGGGTTAGCAATTAGTCTTTTATACAATAATGGAATATTAGAACGGGCAGCAACGCGTGGTGACGGACGTACAGGCGAAGATGTAACATTAAATATTCGCACAATTGATGCGATCCCATTAAAACTTCGTGGTGACAACTTTCCTCCTTTAATCGAAATACGTGGTGAAGTGGTGATGCCCAAAGCGGGTTTCGAAAAATTAAATAAAGAGCAATTAGTTAAAGGAGAAAAACCCTTTGTAAATCCGCGTAATGCAGCAGCAGGTTCACTGCGTCAGCTTGATCCAAAAATTACCGCAACGCGGCCATTATCCTTTTATAGCTATGGTATTGGTTTAATAAATGGAATGACTCTACCTGCTAAGCATAGTGAAGTGATGCAGCAATTAAAATTATGGGGACTAAGAATTAACCCAGAAAGCAAAGTGGTAAAAGGAGCAAGCGGTTGCATTGCTTACTACGAAAGCTTAGCTAAAAAGCGTAATGCTTTACCTGATGAGATTGATGGTATTGTATTTAAAGTTAATGAAATTAAATCACAAGAAAAGATGGGTTTTGTTTCTCGTGCACCACGCTGGGCGATTGCTCGTAAGTTTCCTGCGCAAGAAGAAATGACAAAGTTAATTGATATTGATATTCAAGTAGGAAGAACAGGTGCATTAACACCTGTTGCCCGTTTAGAACCTGTATTTGTTGGTGGTGTAACGGTAAGTAATGCAACACTTCACAATCAAGATGAAATTGACAGGCTTGATGTGAGAAAAGGTGACACCGTTATTGTTCGACGGGCAGGAGACGTTATTCCTCAAATTGTCAGTATTGTTAAATCAAAGCGTAAAGGTAGCCCACCTAAGTTCTATTTACCGAAAAAATGTCCTGTATGTGGATCAGAAACGGCTCGACTTGAAGATGAAGCTGTTACCTTTTGCACGGGGGGCTTATTTTGTGAGGCGCAACGTAAAGAAGCCATTAAACATTTTGCTTCACGCCGTGCAATGAATATAGATGGGCTTGGTGATAAATTAGTCGAGCAGTTAGTGGATGAAGGATACATTCATACTATAGCCGATCTTTATTATCTTGAGCCGGATAAGCTACTTCAACTTGATCGTATGGCAGAAAAGTCAGCTAAAAATCTTATTGCGTCATTAGAAAAAAGTAAATCAACAACACTTCCTCGATTTATCTTTTCTTTAGGCATTCATAGTATAGGCGAAACAACAGCACAAACATTGGCAAATCATTTTCTAACACTAAAGAAATTAATGATTAGCGATGAGGAAACATTACTCATTATTCCAGATGTTGGACCTATTGTTGCGGAAAACGTACTTACCTTCTTTAATCAAAATCATAACATTGAAGTTATCGAGCAGTTAATATCGGCAGGTGTAAACTGGCCTATAATTAAAAAACGCTCTATAGATAAACTACCTTTGGCAGGAAAAACATTTGTAGTGACGGGAACTTTACACACAATGGGACGCAATGATGCAAAGGCAAAATTGCAAGAATTTGGCGCAAAAGTATCAGGCAGTGTGTCTAAAAAAACAGATTATGTTGTTGTAGGCGAAAATCCAGGTTCAAAGGCGACAAAAGCTGAAGAGTTAGGTGTGGCAGTTTTAGATGAGAGTGCTTTGGTCAAGTTATTAGAAAAGTTCAAGTAATATGATATTGCAAAATACAGCAAAAAAAATATGTTGAGGTCTTTGTAATACCTGTCTATTATATCTGTGTAATTAAAATTTATTGAGATACCTATGAGTAGCTATAGCGCCACTATTATTGATAATCTTATTTGTGCCAAGATCACTGGTGAGCTAAATGCGGCGCTTGCTGATGAATGGGTTGCAAAGCTAGAAGAGCAGGAGGCAACAACAGCTGATAGCTTACACCGTTTCTATGATGTTCGTGAGATTGATGCTGTACATTTAAGTTTTGATGACTTGTGGGGAATCGCACAACGGCGTTTAAGCACATACACTGCCGGAGATTCAAATTTATCTGCATTTTGGGTAAGTACACCTCTTAACTATGGCATTGCAAGAATGTATCAAGCATTAACTGATGGAACACCTTTCAAAATAGAAGTGTTTTATGATCTCAAAGACGTAGCAGATTTTTTAGGTGTTAGTAAAAGTAAATTAGACAGCGTTGATCTGTAATTCCATTATTTTTCTTAATCAAAAATATTCTTTACCTTTATCTTTCCAAGGTTAATTCAATTGACAGAAGCTTTACTTGAAATTAAAAAACTAGTTAAACACTACCCTAGTGTGAAAGCAGTTAATGGTGTAGATATTACCTTGAAAAAAGGTATCTGTTTTGGATTACTTGGGCCAAACGGAGCAGGTAAAACAACAACAATTGAAATTCTTGAAGGAATTAACAAGGCAACATCAGGAGAAATTCTTTATAAAGGAAAACCGTTAGGTGATCAGTTTCGTAATGAAGCGGGGATCATGTTTCAATCAACAGCATTACAAGATTACATTACTGTTCGTGAAACACTAGAAATGTTTTCTAAGTTTTACCCGCAAAATGTTGATTTAAATGAATTAATAATACGCTGTAACTTAACGGAATACCTTGACCAAGATAACCGTGAATTATCGGGTGGTCAAAGGCAGCGTTTACTCTTAGCTATCGCACTTGTTAACAATCCCGACATTATTTTTCTTGATGAACCAACGACAGGTTTAGATCCTCAAGCAAGAAGAAATTTTTGGGACTTAATAAATGCTATAAAAAAAGAAGGTAAAACAGTCGTTTTAACAACGCATTATATGGACGAGGCTTATATTCTTTGTGATGAAATAGCTATTATGGATCATGGGAGAATTATCGCACAAGGAACCCCCAAAACATTACTAGCCGAAAATTTTAACGATGTTGTTATACAGTTGCCTAAAAACACATTGGATGGTTTTGACTTGTCTAGTTTAACAACGCATGAACGAGATGAGCATATTGAAATTATTACATGTGATGTGAATGATGTGATAAAAAATCTAATTAAAAATAATATTTCACTTTCTCAATTACAAATAAGACCTAGAACATTAGATGATTTGTTTTTAGAGCTGACTGGAAAAGCACTTAGAACTTAGTTGGATTAACCCTTATGGTATTTAAACGATTTTTGGCATTATTTTTAACACGTAATAAAGAATTTTTACGTGATCGCTCTTCGTTGAGTTGGAATATTCTTATGCCAGTATTAATTGTTGCGGGTTTTTCTTTTGCATTCTCTGGAGATATAGGACAACAATTTAAAGTGGCTGTTGTTAATAAATCTTTAGCTTCAAGAGACACCAGTAAATTTCTTAATCTAAATCATATTGAGTTTTATATGGTTAATTCTAATTCAGAAGAACTGAATCGGGCAATTAAAAAGGTTCAGCGCCATCAAGTTGATATGTTACTTGATGCTAAAACTAAAAAATATTGGATTAACACAGAGTCACCGAAGGGCTATTTAGTCGAAAAAATTTTATTGGGAAGCGTATCTATCGATCGTGGATATAAAATACAAACGGTGACAGGTAAAAAAATTCGTTATATTGATTGGGTTATTCCGGGAATACTTTCAATGAATATGATGTTCAGTGCTTTATTCGGTGTTGGTTTTGTTATTGTACGTTATCGAAAAAATGGTATGTTAAAACGATTAAAAGCAACGCCAATTACTGCTTTTGAATATTTATCCGCTCAAGTTGTTTCACGTTTAATTCTTATTTTAATTGTTACTGCATTTGTATTTTACGGTACCAATTTTTTTGTTGGCTTTGTTATGAATGGTTCATACTTCAATTTATTTCTTGTGTTTGCTTTAGGTGCGTTAAGCATGATCAGCTTAGGCTTGATTATAGCTGCACGTATAACAAGTGAAGAAACAGCTGGAGGGTTGCTCAACTTATTTAGTTGGCCAATGATGTTTTTCTCTGGAGTGTGGTTTTCGTTAGAAGGTGCCGCACCGATTATGCAGTCTATTGCAGAGATATTCCCTCTGACTCATGTGACCGCTGCCGCTCGTGAAGTGATGATCGACGGTGCCACACTTGCAGAAATAAGTTATCACTTAATCATACTTACAGTACAAAGTATTGTATTTTTGTTATTCGGTGCTTGGTTCTTTAAATGGGATTAAATTTAAGAGTAGGTACGAATTGTGAAAATACAATTCGTACCTATTAGAATAGAAACTATTTGATTTCTATTTTTGCTTTATCTCTTAAGTTAGTTATATAAGCTTGAACACGTTGTCTTTGGATAATATTACTAATTTGGTTTTTTGAATCTTCAAACTTTGGCGCTTCGCGCTTGCGAGAATCTTCTAATTTTAGAACGTGAAAATCGTTACCTAATTTAACGGGGCTTTGAGTTAATGTGCCTTTCTTTAATTTTGCGACAGCTTTAGATAGAGCTGGAGGCATCTGCCCCGAGGCTAACCAACCAAGATCTCCACCAATTTTTCCTGATGGATCTTTTGATTCATTTTTAGCTAGCTCTTCAAAATCTTCACCATCATTTAACTTGCTGATAATATCTTTTGCTGCAGCTTCAGTTTTTAATAATATATGACGTAACTTATATTCTTTTTGAATAGAGCCTGCAACTTGTTGATCGTAGAATTTTTTTAACTCTTTTTCACCAACGGGTTTGGCTGCGGGAGATTGTGAAAGAAGGGTTTGTATCATCAAATTTCTTTTTTGTTGTTTAAGGATTGCAACAACTTTTTTATTTTTATCTAATTTTTTCTTTTTTGCTTCCTGAAAAAGAACTTCACGATTAATTAATTCATCTAAAATTATTTGACGGTTAATTGGTGCCTGATTACCTTTTTGACTTTTAGCTTGAATTTGTTTTAATAGTGTTTCATATGTTTTTTGAGATATTTTTTTACCGTTCACTGCTGCAACAGATTTTGCATCTAAGGCAAACGCAGACTGAGTAATTAAAGCGGTAACGATAACACCCGCTAAGCTTAATGTGATTTTTTTCATATTATTATTCCTTAATAATCTTAATTTTAAAATTAGGGTAAAACTTTTTTAAAGGGTTTAACGATAACTGAATCATAAGCCCCTGATTTAATGTATGGATCATCATTCGCCCATGTTTGTGCATCAGTTAGTGAATCGAATTCAGCAACAATTAATGAGCCGGTAAAGCCTGCCGAGCCTGGCTCGACATTATCAATCGCAGGGTGAGGGCCTGCTAAAATCAAACGCCCTTGATCTTTTAATTCATTTAATCGTGCAATATGCTCAGGTCGAACAGATAGTCTTTTTTCGAGGCTATTTTCTACATCTTGTGAAATAATGGCATACAACATTTTATTCGTTATCTTCTTTTAATTTAGTTTCAGCAGTATCAACTTTTTTCTTTTCTTCAGGCATGTGCTTTGCAAGAAAAACGGCTTGCAAAATAACAAAAAGAACAGTTAAACCTAACATACCGTAGGTTTTAAAATCTACCCAAGTAGCAAGATCATAGTTAAATGCAACGTATAAGTTTACAAAGCCCATGGTAGTAAAAAAGACAACCCATGCGAAATTTAACTTACCCCATATTACTTCGGGCAATTCGACAGCATGCGCCATCATTCTTTTTACAAAAGGTTTTTCACCAATAAACTGACTACCAAGGAATGCTATAGCAAACATCCAATTTACAGCGGTTGGTTTCCATTTGATGAAAACGGGATCTTTAAGTATTAATGTTGCTCCACCAAGTACGGTAATAAGCACAAGTGTCACGATGTGCATTTTTTCAACTCGCTTGTTCTTGAGCCAAAAAAGTAAAACTTGCAATATCGTAGCAATAATTGCAACGGCAGTCGCAGCCATCACACCTTCTTGTGGATCGTCATAAAATTTAAACGTAATAAAAAATAATGCGATAGGGAAAAAATCAAATAAAAACTTCATAAGGTAACGATTTCTCTTATATTTAATAACTTAATGTAATACCGATTTATTGCTATATACCGATATTACCCATTCTTGTGGTAATTATACCGTGATTTAAATTCAAAATTCGTATGCTCATTCAAGTTTGTGCTTTAATTTTGGTTGTTTTTTCAACAATTTTGAGTAAGTTAAAAGCCAATTTGAGTTTGCTTTAATTCTATGTGAATTTAAAACGCTTATACGACAGCTGAAAGTTTAAATTGTTTCAGTTAAATAGAGACTTTTACCTGACTCAGGTAGACTGCAGCCACTATGAATTTACATTGCGATTTACACAGCCATTCTACCGTTTCAGATGGCACATTAACACCAACAGAGTTGGTTGAACGTGCTTTTGAAAAAGGCGTGAAGGTATTTGCATTAACGGATCATGATGCAACAGAAGGCTTAAAAGAGGCTGCACTTGTTGCAAAAAAACTCGGCATGGCTTTTGTACCTGGGATTGAGCTTTCGGTGACGTGGAGCCACCAAACCTTTCATATTGTTGGTCTTGGGATTAACCCAGATGATGAGGTTTTAAACAACGGTTTAAAGACATTACGTGAATTTCGCGGTCGACGGGGTGAAGAAATAGCGGCTAAATTAGAAAAAAAAGGGCTCGTTGCACCTCTTGAAGGCGCAAAAAAATTCGCCAATGGGGAAATTTTGAGTCGAACCCATTTTGCTCGCTATTTAATTGAGCAAGGTAAAGCGAAAGATATTAAGCAGGTGTTTAAACGTTATTTAGTGAAAGGCAAACCGGGTTATGTTGCGGGTAATTGGGCAAGTTTAGAAGATGCGCTATCTTGGATTCACGGCGCAGGGGGCTTGGCTGTTATTGCACATCCTGCGCGTTACAAGATTTCTGCTACACGATTGCGGCAGCTAATAACTGAATTTAAAGAACTTGGCGGAATAGGATTTGAAGCTATTTCAGGTAGCCATAGCCCAGAGGAAGAGGATCGAATGGCGCGTTTAGCGAACCAATTTGAATTGTATATTTCTAAGGGCTCTGATTTTCATAGCCCAGACAATGTGTATCGTGAGCTGGGATATTTACCTGATGTGCCGACGGGAAGTACCCCAATCTGGCATAGTCCTATGTGGAAGGCACAGATTGGTCATTTAGAGTGAGCCAATTTTTTCAAATTCATCCTGAAAATCCTCAACTGCGTTTGATTCACCAAGCCGTTGAAGTGTTGCGTAAAGGCGGAGTAATTGTTTATCCAACAGATTCTGCTTATGCACTGGGCTGTCATATTGGTGATAAAAAGGCGTTGGATCGTATTCGGGCGATTCGGCAGGTAGATAACAAGCACAATTTTACCTTGATGTGTCGAGACTTATCTGAAATCAGCACTTATGCAAAACTGACGAATAATTCTTTATACCGCACATTAAATGCACATACGCCGGGCGCGTATACCTTTATTCTTAAGGCGACCTCTGAAGTGCCAAGGCGCTTAATGCATCCTAAACGCCGTACTATTGGTATTCGTATGCCGGCAAATCCTATCGCACACATGTTGCTTGAAGAGCATCGTGAACCAATTATGAGCAGTACGCTAATATTACCGGGAGACGATATGCCCTTAACGGATCCTTATGATATTCGTGAATTACTTGAACATCAGGTCGATTTAGTGATTGATGGCGGTTATTGTGGGCTTGAGCCTACAACAGTCGTTGACATGACCGATGATGTGCCAGAGGTGGTACGAAAGGGCGAAGGTGATCCTACGCCTTTTGAGTAGATTTTCTTTGTGAGCTTGGCGGATAAAGCTCTTTTAGAATATAATGCAGCCTTAGATTTAACATAATAATAACTCCCCCCTATATGAGAACTCTCAGGAGAAAAGATTGAATTCTTTAACGAATCAACAGCAACGTGTGTTGTCTGGCATGCGTCCAACAGGTGCCTTGCACCTTGGTCATTATCATGGTGTTTTAAAAAACTGGATTAAACTTCAGCATGAGCATGAATGCTACTTTTTTGTTGCCGATTGGCACGCCTTAACGACGCACTACGAAGAAGCTCACATCATTCAAGACAGTGTCTGGGATATGGTGATTGATTGGTTGGCTGTGGGGGTGAATCCAGGTTCTTCGACATTATTTATTCAGTCTAAAGTACCTGAACATGCAGAACTGCACGTTTTGTTGTCAATGATGACGCCGTTATCTTGGTTGGAGCGCGTACCGAGTTATAAAGATCAGCAGCTTAAATTAAAAGAGCGCGATTTAAGCACATATGGCTTTTTAGGCTACCCCTTACTGCAAAGTGCCGATATTTTAATGTACAAAGCTGGCTTAGTTCCTGTTGGAGAAGATCAAGTTGCCCATGTCGAATTAACGCGTGAAGTGGCGCGTCGTTTCAACCATATTTATGGCCGCGAGGCTGATTTTGAAGAAAAGGCTGAGTCTGCGGTTAAGAAAATGGGTAAGAAAAATAGCAAGCTTTACAAAGAGTTACGAAAAAGTTATCAGGAAAAGGGTGATGCAGAAGCTCTCGAAAAAGGGCGAGCCTTATTAGACACCCAGCAAAATCTGACTCATGGTGATAAAGAGCGCCTATTTGGCTATTTAGAAGGAAGTGGTCGTATTATCTTGCCAGAGCCAGAATCATTATTGACACCGGCTTCTAAAATGTTTGGCTTAGATGGTCAGAAAATGTCCAAATCATACGGCAATACCATCGCGTTACGAGAAGATCCGGAGGTTGTAGAAAAGAAATTACGCACAATGCCGACCGATCCTGCACGAGTACGCAAAACTGATCCGGGAGAGCCAGAAAAATGCCCTGTCTGGAATTTGCATCAGGTATACTCGGACGAGGACACAAAAGCGTGGGCAGCAGAAGGTTGTCGTACAGCTGGAATTGGTTGTATTGAATGCAAAGGGCCAGTGATAGATGCGGTAAAAGCAGAATTAGCCCCTATTCATGAGCGAGCAAAAGAGTTTGAAGCCGATCATGACTTAGTTCGAAATATTATAAATGAAGGCTGTGATCGTGCGCGTGATGTGGCGAAGCAAACCATAGGCGAAGTTCGCCAAGTGATGGGTTTGGAATACAGTTAACATATTGAGTTAAAGCGAGATAAAGTGGAATCCGAAAATACAAAAGCTGAACAACAAGAAATGCCTTTTGCCGTTGTGCAAGGTGCACCTTTAACAGTTGTTCCAAAAGATCTTTATATTCCGCCTGATGCATTAGAGATTTTTTTAGATGAATCGTTTGAAGGTCCATTAGATTTATTGCTCTATTTAATCAAACGACAAAATTTAGATATCTTAGATATTCCTGTTGCTGATATTACTTTGCAATACATGGAATACATTGATTTAATGAAAGACATGCGTTGGGAGCTTGCGGCTGAATATTTATTAATGGCAGCGATGCTCGCTGAAATCAAATCGCGCATGTTACTACCTCGTCCAAAATCAGACGATGAAGAAGAAGGCGATCCCCGTGCAGAGTTGGTTAGGCGATTACAGGAATATGAACGTTTCAAAAAAGCAGCAGAAGATATTGATTATTTACCTCGTTTAGAACGGGACATTCATGTTGCGGATATAAAAGGTCCCGATCTTAAAATTGTACGTAAGCCTCCAGAAGTTGATTTAAAAGATGTGCTATCAGCATTTAAAGATATTATGAAACGTGCTTCGCTACTTGAGCATCACTATATTTCTATGGAGCCGTTGTCTGTTAGAGAAAGAATGTCGTTAGTGTTAGAGCAATTAAATGCAGACACGTTTACGGAGTTTGGAGAACTGTTCACACTTGAAGAAGGTAAAAGTGGTGTTGTGGTAACTTTATTAGCAATATTAGAGTTAATAAAACAATCACTGATCGATATCGTACAAACAGAATTGTATGGTCAAATTCATGTTAAAGCATTAGTTGCTGTTAACAAATAATTAAAGCTAGGAACAGGTTACATGAGTGAATCTACACAAATAGAAACGTCTAATGACAATCAAGATGAAGTCAATGAAAACTTAGATAAACCTAAAAAAATCATTATTAATTCTGATTTAAGTAAAACAGAGTTAATGCGTATTCTTGAAGCAGCATTATTTTCAGCCGGACAAACTTTAGCGGTAGATCGTTTAATGGATTTATTTCCTTATGACAAACACCCTGGTAAAGATGCACTGCGTGATGCATTAACAACATTACAAGAACAATATCTAGAACACACATCACTTGAATTAAAAGAAGTGAGTAGTGGCTTTCGTTTTCAAGTGCGAGATGATTACTCAAGTTGGGTAGCTAAATTATTTGAAGAACGTCCTGCACGTTATTCTCGCGCCACGCTGGAAACACTTTCATTGATTGCTTACCGTCAACCCATCACGCGTGCTGAAATCGAAGAGGTACGTGGTGTAGGGGTTAGCTCTCAAATTATTAAAACTATGGTAGAGCGTGACTGGATTCGAGTTATTGGACATAGAGATGTTCCTGGTAAACCGGCTCTTTATGCGACGACAAAAGGTTTTCTTGATTACTTTAATCTTAAAAGTCTTACAGAATTGCCTCCACTAGCCGATTTACGTGATATTGACGCGATTAATGCCGAGTTAGATCTTGAGGTTCCAACTGTCCCATCAATACCAGTAGAAGATAGCGAAGAAAATTCTGCACAAACAGATAACGATACAGCTGAAGTTATACACTAACGCTAACAGTTAGCTAATATTTCAAATCTGATTTTGTATTCTAGATTAATGACAAACATTTAAAGTAATAAATTTATATGAATGAAAAACTTCAAAAAGTTTTAGCACGTGCGGGGATCGGCTCTCGCCGTGAAATGGAACGCTGGATTGAACAAGGCCGCGTTAAAGTCAATGATGTTGTTGCAACCATTGGTGAGCGGGTATCTGAAAATGATAGAATAAAAGTTGATAATAAAGTTATTCATCAACGTCGCACTCAAGTCCAACAACGTGTTATCGCATACCACAAACCCATCGGAGAAGTGTGTACCCGAGATGACCCTGAAGGGCGAACTACCATATTTAAAAACTTACCTAAACTTAGCGCGGGTCGTTGGATAAGTATTGGACGATTAGATTTAAACACCAGTGGTTTATTATTATTAACAACGGATGGTGAATTAGCCAATAAGCTTATGCATCCCTCAAGTGAAATAGATCGTGAATACGCAGTGCGTATTTTAGGTGAAGTTTCACCAGAAATAATGAAAGAACTCAAAACAAATGTACCACTTGATGATGGTGATGCACATTTTATTGATGTTAAAGCCGCCGGTGGTCAAGGAGCAAACCATTGGTACCATGTTGTATTAAAAGAAGGGCGCAATAGAGAAGTGCGTCGTTTGTGGGAATACTTTGGTTTTGCCGTGAGTCGTCTTATGCGCATTCGTTATGGTAATATTAAACTTGAACGGCGCGTACGCCCATCTAAAAGTGAAGAACTTTCAACACAAGAAATGCTGGCATTATACCAATCTGTAGGTCTTGAATACGCTGTGCCTGAACCAAAGAAAGATAAAAGCCATTTTAAGGCGAATAAAAATTCAAACCGTTCAGTTTACAAAGGGAAAGGGCGTTAGCCAGTATTTTTCATTTGGTGCTTTGAACGTACCGCGTAGGGGCTTAGTTGGTTGGGTAATTTAATATTTTCAGCAACCATAATGACAACTTTATGTGTGTCTCCGGTTGCAATGTTGATTAGATCTTCAACAAGATCAGGGTCATCTAAAATTTCAGTGTAATTTTTTAATATGTATACGCCAAAATGTTGGCTTGCTTCGATGTGTTCCATTAAATCTACAGGAGTGCGTGTTTTAGGAATTCCTATATGGGATGCACCTAAGCGGTACATAGCATGTTCAGGTTGAGCGAGATAATAGGGTTTTGTACTAAACCGGCTAAGCTCAAGCAATAAATCACAAACGCGATCAACTTCATAGCTTTCCATCGTGATAATACGATGACCACTGCCTAACATTTTTTCTAACTGGTTTAGATATTCCATGACATTACTTTTATTAAACTTTCAATGTCAGAATTATAGCATTCAAATACCCGTAAACAGTTTGAATGTGTGAATCAGTTCATGTTCTGATTTAAATTTACTGCTTTATGCGTTAACGACGGTTACTTTTGCTTGTTCTTCAGAACTCGCAACACGGTTACGCCCTGAATTTTTAGCTGAATAAAGCGCTTTATCAGCACGTTCAAGAATTGTTTTTACATTATCTTGCGCTGTTAAACTTGCAGCTCCAACGCTGATGGTTACGGGAACGACACCTTGACGGCTATTAAATACGTGTTTTTCAATAATGCTTCTTAATCTTTCTGCAGCTAAAGCGGCACCTGCAGCATTTACCCCAGGAAGAATAACAACAAATTCTTCTCCACCAAATCGAAATAACATGTCTGTACTTCGTAAGGCTTGGTTACTGCATTCAACACATTCTCGTAAAACATCATCGCCAGTAGTATGACCGTAGTTATCATTTATTTGTTTGAAATGATCAAGATCAAATATAATCATTGAGAGAGCGGATTGATGGCGATGTGCTAACTCAACTTCACGTTCAAGCACTTCATTCATTGCCGCACGATTATGAGCACCTGTTAAGGTAACTACTTTGGCCGCTTGTAATGCACGTTGATACCAAACTGCATTTCGGAGTGGATAAATTAATTGTGACATAAGGTTTTCAAGCTGTTCCATTTCTTGCTCTGAAAATCGGCGACGCCGAGTAAATACAAGCTCACCGAGAAATTCACCGGCAAGACGTAACCGGTAGGAACAACGGTGCCGCTGGGTTTTGCCATATTTTAAATTAAGTTTTTGTTCTTCAAAACTATAGTGAGCTGCATCAAACTTAACAAGTTGTTGTGCTGCTTGTAAAAAATAGTTCAGAACACTGTCTATTTCGAGAGAAGTCTGTAATAAGCCAGCTAATTTGAGCGTTTGCTGTAATTCTGCTGGCGCGATACCCAACTGTTCACGTGAAACAGCTGGGTTTATGTATTGGTCAATGTTATCCATAGCGACTCCGCTCTACCTCAGAAAGTTATTAAATGCGGTCACGAGATATAATGCGAAATGTGTGCCAGATTGAAGATTTATATTTCTCCAATATAATCATGTAGTTACAACTGGTCTTTTTGGTGGTTTGTCTTGTTGAGTCAAAAATATGGCGTTTTAATAACAAAAAAGAAGAGAAATAAAACTATCGAGTAAATAATTCGGCTAATATTAACGATAAAAGAGGAATCGCTATGGTCTTTAATAATTATCACATTAAGTTTTTTATAGGGATATTTTTATTTATATACTCGCTTAGTTCTACTGCAGAGGAAAAGCCAACGGGTTCAGTTGCTTCGCTTGAGTCTGATATGGTTAATCCTGGCTATCATGAAAAGCCAAGTTGGTTTAAAGAGTCTTTTCTTGATTTACGCGAAGATATAAAAGAAGCCACTGCAAATAAAAAACGTGTATTACTTTATTTTTATCAAGACGGCTGTCCTTATTGTGCAAAGTTATTGCAAGATAATTTAGGGCAGAAAAAACTTGCTGATAAAACACGAAACAATTTTGATGTTATCGCGATAAATATGTGGGGTGATAAAGAGGTCACTAATTTAAAAGGGCAACTTACTACCGAAAAAAAATTCACAGAACAAATGAAGGTAATGTATACACCAACACTGGTATTTTTAACTGAAACAGGTCAGGTTGCGTTACGCGTAAACGGGTATTATGCGCCGTATAAATATGAAACAGCATTAGATTATGTGCGTGGTCATAATGAAAAAAAGATGACTTTTCGAAATTATGCAAGGCAGTTTTTAAAGAAAGCAACGTCAGGCAAATTACATAATGAAAAATTTATTTTAAACGCACCTTATAACTTAAAAAAACTCGTCCATTCCAACAAGCCATTACTTCTTTTATTTGAGCAAAAGAAATGCCATGCGTGTGATGAATTACATAATGATATTTTTAAACGCAAAGAAACCTTAAAACAAATAACACGCTTTAATGTAGTACGTTTAGATATGTGGAGTAATGATAAATTAGTTGATTTTAATGGTAAGTCGGTTAGTGCAAAATTTTTAGCTAAAAAACTCAATATTACTTATTCACCAAGTTTTGTTTTTTTTGACTCTAATGCTAAAGAAGTATTTCGCATTGATGCGTATTTAAAATCTTTTCATACTCAATCGGTTCTGGATTACGTAGCTTCAAAAGCGTACCTCAAACAACCTAATTTCCAGCGATACATTGGTAAGAGAGCGTCTATGTTAGAAGCGCAAGGGTTGCATATTAATTTAATGGATTAATCTTTTGTATTTTTATTTAAACGATTGAAAAAAATATTCTATTCTATATAATTCAACAAGTTAAGTTGATTTATTGTGAATACGCCTTTAGAGCGAGAAATTGGGTGTTTTTTGTTCATAAACACCTTTTTATATATTCACTTTGATAGATTTCCACTTAACCTCCTGAGCCGGTATACTTCGGGCTCAAATTTATGCGGATGTGGTGAAATTGGTATACACGGTAGATTTAGGTTCTGCTGCCGTAAGGCGTGAGAGTTCGAGTCTCTCCATCCGCACCATTTTTTTCTAAAAAACGATTAATTTCTGATTGAAATAGAGGATAAAGGTAATGCAAGTTTCCGTAGAAACCACCAATGGTCTTGAGCGTAAAATGACGGTTGTGATCGAAGAAGAACGTCTTTCCACTGTGATCGATGGTCGCCTTCAAGATATGACAAAAACCGTTAAAGTAAAGGGTTTTCGACCAGGTAAGGTGCCTCTAAAAATTGTTAAGCAACAATACGAGCAACAGGTTCGCCAGGAAGTCGTTGGTGATGTTTTGCAATCAACCTTATATGAAGCTATTGGGCAGGAAAAATTAAATCCTGCTGGACAACCTAAAATTGATTCACTTAAAAGTGATCCAGGCCAAGGCATGGAATATACGGCTTTATTTGAAGTTTATCCTGAGATTACACTAGGTGATTTATCAAAAGAAACAATTGAAAAACCTGTTGCTGAGTTAAATGATACTGACGTAGCAGAAATGCTAGAAACGGTTCGTGGCCAACACAAAGAATGGGTTGCCGTTGAACGTGCTGCAAAAGAAGGTGATCAACTTAATATCAACTTTAAAGGCATGATTGATGGTGAAGTATTCCCTGGTGGTGAAGCTAGTGATATGCCAATTGAATTGGGCAGTGGCCGTATGATTAAAGGCTTTGAAGAAGGTCTTATCGGCGCTAAAGCGGGTGATGATGTTACTTTAAATGTCACTTTTCCCGATGATTATCATGCCAAAGAGCTTGCTGGTAAGCCTGCTGAATTTGATACTCATGTGAACAAAGTCGAAGAGTCTAAGCTTCCTGAACTAGATGATGATTTTGCAAAAAAATTGGGCATAAAAGACGCAAGCGTTGAAAATATGCACAAAGAAATTAAAGGCAGCATGCAGCAAGAGTTAGATAGTCGCTTAAATACAAAAATGAAATCTTCTGTCATGGATGCGCTAATTAATGCGCATGATTTTGATGTACCTAAGCCTTTAATTGAAGAAGAATCTGAAGCAATTAAAAAGAATATGTTGGAAAACTTAAAGCAACAGGGTATGCAAGATCAAGGTATGCAGGTTGATGCCAGCATGTTTGCTGATCAAGCTATTCGCCGTGTTAAATTAGGTCTGATTATGTCTGAAATTGTCAAATCAGAAAAAATTGAAGCAGACGAAGAGCGTGTTAAGAAAAAAATTGAAGAAATTTCAGCACCTTATGAGCAGCCACAACAAGTTGTGGATTGGTATAATGGTGACCAGCAGCGTCTTGCTGAAATCCGTGCTTTAGTGACGGAAGAACAAATTGTGGATTGGGCTATGGAAAAAGCAAAAGTGGTCGATAAGAGTATGTCGTTCAAAGATATTATGGAGTCAGAACAAAATAAATAGACGGCTTCACAAAAGGCAAAAAGGCGGATATGGTAACGAGATATTTGCCAATTTGGCGTGAAAAACATAAATTTTTAACATTTTACCCTTAAGGATAAGCTTTCGTGACCGATAAAACAGTTAATACAGAGATTATGAGCCAGTTGGTTCCAATGGTGGTTGAGCAAACCTCTCGAGGCGAACGCTCATATGATATTTATTCAAGATTACTGAAAGAACGGATTATTTTTTTAGTAGGGCAAGTTGAAGATCACATGGCAAACTTAGTGGTCGCACAAATGCTGTTTCTTGAATCAGAAAATCCAGATAAAGACATTTATCTGTACATTAATTCACCGGGTGGCTCGGTAACGGCAGGCTTGTCTATTTATGACACCATGCAGTTTATTAAACCCGATGTGAGTACTTTATGTATAGGTCAAGCTGCAAGCATGGGCGCATTATTGCTCGCGGGTGGCGCGGCAGGTAAGCGTTTTGCACTACCGCATGCACGCACTATGATTCATCAGCCTTTAGGCGGTTTTCAAGGGCAGGCGAGTGATATTGAGATACACGCGAAAGAGATTATTGAAGTTAGGGAACGATTGAATAAAATTCTTGCCGAACATACCGGTAAGACAATGGATCAGATTCAACAGGATACAGATCGTGATAATTTCATGAATGCTGAAACATCCGTTGAATATGGGTTAATTGATGAAGTGATGCTGCAGCGGAATAAAACCGCAGAATAAACGCTTCAAAATAGGGTTATTGCTGTACAAAATGTCAGCAAAATCAAGGGCGAAAATGCGGGTTGTTGACTTGAAAAAGTCATAAAAAAATCGCATGGTATAGAAGACAATAATGTTCGTGATGAGGCGAATAACATGAGTGATGATAAAAGCACCGGTGACGGTGGAAACAAACTGCTGTATTGCTCTTTTTGTGGCAAAAGTCAGCATGAAGTACGCAAGTTAATTGCGGGACCTTCTGTTTTTGTTTGTGATGAATGCGTTGAGTTATGCAGCGATATTATTCGCGAAGAAATTCAAGAGCAATCCAGTAAATCTGAAGGTGATGCGCTTCCTACGCCTCATGAAATAAACGGTATTCTCGACGAGTACGTTATTGGCCAAGAAAAGGCAAAACGTGTACTTGCTGTTGCAGTTTACAATCATTACAAGCGGTTAGAAACCGGCTTGAAAAAAGATGATGTTGAGCTATCGAAAAGTAATATTCTTCTTATTGGTCCAACCGGTTGTGGTAAAACATTACTGGCTGAAACGCTTGCCCGTTTATTAGACGTTCCGTTTACTATTGCTGATGCAACCACGTTAACCGAAGCAGGTTATGTGGGCGAAGATGTTGAAAATATTATTCAAAAGTTATTACAAAAATGTGATTACGACGTAGAAAAAGCGCAAACCGGTATTGTTTATATTGATGAAATCGATAAAATTTCGCGCAAGTCAGACAACCCATCTATTACACGTGATGTATCAGGTGAGGGTGTGCAACAAGCACTACTCAAATTGATTGAAGGCACGATAGCATCTGTTCCTCCTCAAGGTGGTCGTAAACACCCACAACAAGAGTTTTTGCAAGTCGATACATCGAATATCTTATTTGTGTGTGGCGGTGCCTTTGCAGGTTTAGATCGCATTATTCGTGATCGTTCAGAAAAGAGTGGCATCGGGT
>VAOX01063153.1_pt1 | contig 21410 bp, 23 predicted proteins | sample 3393891 | NCBI WGS metagenome assembly VAOX01 (sample SAMN08290429, study PRJNA428436) | hydrothermal vent metagenome | isolation source: Deep-sea hydrothermal vent chimney | place: Indian Ocean: Southwest Indian Ridge | depth 2822 m m | reverse complement strand
GCTGCAGCATACTCTGCGGCGGTGCTCGCCGTTGCAGAGAGCGTTTGCAGGAAATTCAGTGCTGTGCGCTCACCACTGAGTAATGCGCGAGTTGATCCGCTCAAAGTGCATAATTGCTGCCCCGCGCCTACTTTCTCGCCATCATCCACCTCCCATTCGATAAAAATTTGCGGATCCAGCTGAGAGAAAACCTCATCGAACCAGTCGATACCGCAGATAACGCCCTGCTCTCTGCAAATTACGCTGGCAAGGCTGAAGCCATCATCAGGGATGAGTCGAGCGGTTACATCACCTGTGCCAATGTCTTCTTTGAGCGCAGTGTGTACGCTTTCTGCTATATAACTGTGGGGTACATGCATGTCTGAAAATGGATTACTGGTTAACAGACGCTAGTGTAAAGTAAATTCGACTTCAATCAAAGGTCATTATTGGGCTGGATGTGCCACTACTCAAAAATGAGACGTAAGCCAGCGAATATGTGGCGATAATGGGCAGGGGCGGCGTTTCTAAACGATGCGTGTTTAATTTCCGGGCGAGTATACGGGCTGGCTCCCCTTAGAACATAGCGGTGCCTGTCAAATAAGTCATGGTCAAATAAGCCTGTTTCATGGAGTTGCAGCAAGTTTTCTACGTAAGGGTAAGCTTCAAAGCCGTCGTAGGGATAGATTTTATTCTGACACCATTCCCACGCTTTTGTAGTATTGATAAGCTGCCCCGACCGAGCTGCGACCTCCCATTCATGCTCATGTGGGAGCCGAGCACCAGCCCACCGGGCAAAGGCGGAGGCTTCAAAATGGCTGAGACCGTAAACAGTCTCGTCATCTATCAGGTCATACGCGCCCATAGGCGAAATGCCGTACCACTGATTATGGTGGTTTCGCTTCCAGTTTTCAGGCTGACAAATGCTATGCTCAAGTTTCCATTGCCAGCCTTGCTGGCTCCACCACCGACGTGTTGCATAGCCGTCATCTTCAATAAAGCGTAAATACTCAGCATTGCTGATGGACGATGTTGAAATGCGAAAACTGTCTAAAAACACACTGTGCTCAGGCAGCTCATTATCGAATGTGTTGGGCAGTTTACCGCCTACAGTGTAATTACCCTGATCAAACTGCTGCGTATTTTTTATGCACTTATGGGCCTGTAGACTTTTTACCGGGATATGATGGCCCCTGTCAGTTCGAAGAGCAATCTGATTCAGTACCTGTTGAATTGATTCATAGTCCTGAGCGTATTGCTGGATAATAAAGTGCTCAATGTATTCATTATTGAACAGGGTGTGCCTGCTCAAAGGAGGTGTTTTTTCCAGCAGAAATATCGCGTTGTTGTCCTGTTGCTCTCGAATCGTTTTGAGTTGATCTTCAAGTGGTGGCAGACATGGGCCGCGTTGTGCCAGAGAGCAGTTATCAGGTACAAATAAGCGGGTGTTGTGAGTGTATCGGTTATTATTGCCAATTACTTCGTGTAGCCAGTAGTTTTCAACAAACATAGCGTGGCCCAGGTACCAGCCAGCCGGGCTCAGGTCGTGATGAAACTGTAGTCGATAATGGATGTCTTTCATACCCTCAAATAATTGATGGGTTTTATTCTGGATAGCGCGTAGTCGTATTAGTGTGGAGAGGGATGTGCTCATAATAGAGGTGAGTTCGGTGATGTAATTGTGCTGCGTTGATGCATTTAAAGTGTGCCCAGTACCTACGCAATGTGCTCAAGCATAACACAGAGCCCTGCGCTTTGCAGCTGCCTGGATTGCCTCAGGCATCATCCCTCAGACCTCAACAATATCTTTTTTTAGCGTTGAAACGAACGCAACAATATCATCGCATTCTTTCTGTGGAATCTGTAGCGTTTCCATCGTAGCATTGGCATGTTCAAAAAAAACATTCCAGTCAGCTTCGCTGATACCCATGCCCGTATGCGTTATTTTCATATCACGGCCAGTGTAGTAAACGGGGCCGCCAGCACTGGCGCACAGAAAAAGCCCTCGGATTACCGCATAGATTAAACTCAATAGAAGGCCATCGCTCGGCCCTGAAAGGCCTGGCGCAGTGGGGGCCTGGTTTAAAGCCGGAGAAAAAACTTCCGGCGTAGGGGTGACTTAAGCTAAAATTCACGTTAGCCATTATCAACTCCTCTGAGTAGTTGTTAGTGGTTAGCGAGCTATCCGTCTAGTGTACGTTGAGCTTGCGCTAATTATGTAAGTACTGCCTGAATTTAGCTTAAGTCATATTGCTACCCCCCTGATGTAATTGAATAAAATGAATATGTGGATGTGCCCTGTGAAAGCAGACGCGTTGAAGCAACCAGATACAGGCATTGCTTGTTCTTCCACGAGCGTAAGGATAAGGAAGGTTGAGTTATATTGTCAACAGAAAGTTTCAGTTATTTTCAAACGGGGTATTCTGAGTTTCATCGGCCAGGGTAAGGTACGAACCTCGGGACCGCTATGGCATTAGACATTAAATAGAAAAAGCGATATATTTTGTCAGGTTTTGTAAGGGTTCATAAAAAAATAAAACTGGTCTTATTGAAGTAGCAACTTATGGTAGAAATGGTGTATTAGGTGGTAGTGATTTTGATTATATGAATAGTGATAATATTTAAAGAATATAAAATCAGAAAAAACAGTCGAGTTTGCCCCCTTGAACCTTTATAACCTGCTCCCTGATTGTTGTTAATTCCCTCTATTGATTAGCAATTTACGCCTGTGGTGGTATTATATGTTAATAGTTGTTATGGGTAACTGGGTGAAGGTGCTGTCACTAATTTTAAAAGCCACATTTGATTTAAAGCTGGGCGCACATAGCAAAACTTTAAGAGCAGCTAACATAATAAAGAACTGTATAAACTTTTAATATATGCTTTATAGTGTGTTTGTAATCACCGGAGAAACGTAATGATTGAGCCATGGCTTTCAGCGGAAGCTAGCAAAATTATACCCATGTTAATCACTGTTCTGCCTTTATTTATTTTAGGTGTTACGTCCGGTTTTGTCGAGGGTGAAACCTTTGGGCGGTATCTTACAATTATGCTTGCCCTGGCTTTGACAGGTAATATTGGTGCGATTATTTTTGGATTGGTGGCAAAATTTCTCGGTCAACCATCTTCAGTTTTTTTCAGTTTTTTATTGGGAGGAGTCATAAGTACTGTTATTGTTATTGGGTTCTGGTATATAAAACAACAGATATCAAAATAGCCGAAAGTATTTCCGCTACTAAAAATTTATATGCTAAAAATTTTAAGAGTAGTTAATTATGATTGTTTTATATTTTATTTTCAGGAGTCACGAATGATTGAATCCTGGTTTACAAAAGAAATTGGCATATTCGCGGCTGTATTAATTACTGTTCTGCTGGTAACAATTGTAGGTGCAGTGACCGGTTGGCTTCACGGTAATGCTAACTACATACGGTACGCTATAATTGTGACTAATATTCAACTTCTGCTTTGTGCGGGCTCACTTATTTTCGGGATAATAGCAAAACTGTACGGTCAACCAGGCTTTCTTTATTCCAGTTTTTTATTAGGCGGGATAATAGGCATTATTGTTACGTCTGGAATGAAGTCTGGCTTAAAAATGGAGATGGAATTCGATAAAAAGCATGAAGATTTGACGAGGGAATCCGACAAAAAAGAAGGGAAGTTCTAGTTGAAGAAGGATATCAGGGGGGCAGATTCGTTGATATAAAAGCAAAAAAATCAACCGAGTCTGACTTCTTGAACCCCGCAGGGCTAAAGCCCCGCCTCCATGGAAGACAGATGAATGTGGTCTGCAACGGAAGTGGGGGCTTTAGCTCCGCAAGCATCTACCATATCAAAATATTGAGGAATACTTAATATTTTCAATCACTTACAGTACTATAGTGCGTTTGGCGGAAGGCTTCAGAATTAAACAAATAAACAGTTAAGAATGTACTAAAATACTAATTTTCATGGAAGCCCTGCTAGTAGCTTGTTACAAACATACCTGTTAATTTTTCGGTAGCTAATTTGTGATATTTGTTTAATATTCTTTAGATGAAGAACAAATTAACGTTTAAAGAGAAATATGACGCAATTGGTAATAAAGATACTCATTATGAAGGTATCTTTATTACGGCGGTTAAAACCACAGGTATTTTTTGTCGTCCATCTTGCAGAGCAAGAAAGCCCAGGGCAGAAAATGTCATTTTCTATAATACTACTCAGGAGGCTATTCAAAATGGTTTTAGGCCATGTAAAATTTGCAGGCCTATGGAAAAAATGGACGAGACACCAGAGTACATACAGGATATTGTAAAGGAATTGCATGAGAACCCATATTTAAAAATAAATGATTACAGTTTAAAACAAAGAGGGGTGGAGCCAGCAAAAATTAGAAGATGGTTTAAACGTCATCATAATATAACCTTCCATGCATATAAAAGAATGCTTCGTATTAATTCTGCCTTTAATGATATAAAAAATGGTAAAACAATAACCATGTCAGCATTTGATAGTGGTTACGAATCACTAAGTGGTTTTAATGAAAGTTATCACTCCATTTTTGGAAATTCTGCGAGCCACAATGATGACCAGAATATAATAAATATCGTTCGATTTACGACACCAATTGGCCCGATGTTCGCCTGTGCGACTGAGCAAGGGGTCTGTTTACTGGAATTTACAGATCGAAAAATGTTAGAAACAGAATTTAAAGACGTATGTAAAAGACTTAAATCGGTGATTTTACCAGGGGACAACGCACATTTGGATCATCTTCAATCTGAATTAAATGAATACTTTTCAGGAAATAGAACACAATTTAATGTTCCTTTAGATGCACCAGGAACAGATTTTCAGAGATCAGTCTGGGAGGCATTGATAAAAATCCCCTATGGGGAAACTCGGTCATACAAGCAGCAAGCTATATCAATCGGTAACCCTGGTGCAATAAGAGCAGTGGCTTCTGCCAATGGTAATAATCGTATTAGCATCCTCATACCCTGCCATAGAGTGATAGGCTCTGATGGTAGCTTAACGGGGTATGGTGGAGGTTTGCATAGAAAACAATGGTTGCTTGATCTGGAGTCGTAATGTTTTTTTCCATTGGCTTACATTAGTAACCGTCAGGTAGGTACTGAAACATGTCTAATATGCAGGAACTGGTTACAACATAGGAGATTACAGATGAAATAAAAATTACGCCTGGTGGTTGGGCTGCTCGGATGCTTATGAAGCTGAAACCAGGTGATCAGGGTGGTAAATATCATACAGATGTGCTGACGTTTTTTTACATTGGTGAATGTAATTTACCGGCGTTAAAAATATTATTGAAAAGAGGAGCTGATATAAACTCTATGGATGGAAACAATCAGTCACTCACTCACTCATTGAAAAAGCAATAGATATAGATTCAAAAGAAATTGTAGATTTTTTAATTAAGTCGGGTATAAGGCCTGATTTTTCAGACCATTACAGCAGTTATATATTTTTGCAGCGGCTTTCTAAAATAATCGGCCTTGCAGCAGATAAGTGCTTATTATTAAATTTATTTGATCCAGCTGCATATGACGGTCATGGGCGATCATTTATACATTTTCTGGTGGGAAGATATATTTATGAAGAAGATGATGAAGGATTACTTCTTGAAAACATTGCTAATATAGCTGATATACTTATTAATAAATTAAAAATTGATATAAATCAGCTGACTGAAGATGGTGAGGATACTCGCGTTGACACTGGCGAATCACAAATCGGTATTTAACGTGTTGCTATTGTTTAAACCGGATCTGGGATTGCAGCTGAGTAATGATAAAAATGTTATATCCAGAGTCGCTAAAATGTTTGATGATGAGACTATTTACTGGATCATGAATAATTGTAACTTATTGATTTGAAAGATAAAATAGTGGTATCCGTTTGCCGGATTTAAGGAAAAAACACGATGAACAGCAAGGTGAATGATGAAAAAAAATAAAACTCAAACACGTAAAGTGACATTTCCAGGTGCTGAGGGGGCTCAACTGGCGGCGAGTATCGACTATCCGGTGAATATCGCGCCGTTGCAGTACGTGATTATGACGCACTGTTTTACCTGTAATAAGCAAACGCTGACAACCGCGCGGTTGAGCCGTGACCTGGCACAGGCGGGTTTTATGGTTTTACGACTGGATTTTACGGGGCTGGGTGAGAGTGAAGGGGATTTTTCAGGCAGCCATTTTAGTAGCATGGTGTCGGATATAGAAAGTGCAGCAGTTTTTCTGTCAGATAATTATCAGGCTGCGAGTGCATTGATTGGGCACAGCCTGGGGGGGACGGCCTGTCTTGCGGCTTCTCAGAATGGTCACAGCGCCTTATCCGGGGTGAGCCGCCTGGTTACGCTGGCATCTCCAGCGTACCCCGAGCATGTTTTACATCATTTTGGTGCGGCACTGTTGAAGCTGGAGCGAGGCGAGAATGCTGAAATCAGGGTGGCGGGAAAAAGCTTTCCTGTTACGCCAGAATTTATTGAGGATATTCGCAGCTATAATATGAACAAGCAAATGCAGAACTGTAATTTGTCGATTCTGGTGGTGCGTGCAGGTTATGATACGCTGATTGAGGCAGAGGACGCGGATCAGATTCTGGGCCTGACTTCCGGCTCGGCAACACTTTTTCAGATTGATGAAGCAGATCATCTGTTTAGCAATCGTGAGCATGCGGATATATTGCAGGAAAGAGTATTTGACTGGTTTGTCTCGTGAGAGCAACTACCGGACATTATAGCAATGAGGCGTAATTTTTACATATGCTTGCATCACTATCATGTGGTCAACCGATGAATTCAGGATTAATTGCCTCTGGCTCATGGTTATAAATTGAATTCTGTTTAAAACCCGGGGTTTTTTTTTGTGAAGGTGCCCATATTTATAACCGTGGGTCTGGTTAGAAAACACAGCGCAGGCTTCACCTGCATCAGCATGCAGCAGCTGCGTTGCGATAAAATAACCATTACACTGTGTCTTGCAGTTACATGTCTGAGGCATTGTCTCGGACACTATCAATGATAGAGGTACGCATATGCTAAAAATAAAAACATTTTTTGATGAACGAACCTCAACACTCACGCATCTGGTTTATGATGCTGTTACAAAAGATGCGGTGGTGTTTGATCCGGTGCTGGATCTGGATGAAATAGCCTGGCGGACGTATACGGACAGTTTAAAAAATCTGCATGAGTTTATGAGCCAGAATGCTTTAAAGCTGCATTATGTGCTGGATACACATATTCATGCCGATCATTTGAGTGGCATGCAGTATCTGAAAGAAAAATATAAGGCTCCCCTGGTGATTAATGCTGCGATTACGATGGTTCAGAGCACCTTTAAGGAGGTGTTTAATTTTCAGGAAAATTTTGATACCAGTGGTGCTGATTTTGATCGGCTGGTAAGGCAGGGTGAGCAGTTAAATGCCGGTTCAATTTTAATAGAAGTGCTGCACACCCCCGGGCATACACCTGCCTGTACCAGCTATAAAATAGAGGATAACGTATTTACCGGAGATGCGCTTTTTATGCCTGATATTGGCACGGGGCGTTGTGATTTTCCACAGGGCAGTGCGCGGGATTTATATCGTTCGGTTACACAAAAGCTCTATACACTGGCAGATGAAACTCGGGTGTTTCCAGCACACGATTATCCTGAAGGACGGGCATTACAGTTTTTTACCACGATTGGTGAGAGCAAACGCTCGAATGTCGATTTACCTGCTTCGCGCAGCGAAGAAGATTATGTGGCATTTATGCTGCAACGTGATAGCCAGCTGTCGTTGCCAAAACTAATTTACCCCAGTGTGCAGGTAAATTTAACTGCCGGGCAATTACCTGAAGCGGAATCTAATGGGTTGCATTATTTAAAAATACCGATTAATTCAGGATAATCCTAAATTCATTAGTTGAACGCACGAAAGCGCGCTAAGTTTATGAAAAAAATGAATATTTTCATGGGCCGCTACTTACCCATTCGGTGAAGACGCTACACCATAAATTGCACCTCTGGGAGCACGTCTGGCTATATAAAAAATCTCGCGAAGGAACCGGCCATTCATTCCCTTTTTTATTACGCCAACCGCGCTCCCAGAGGCACACTTTAAGGTGCCCAACCGATGAATTCAGGATAATGAATTAATCCAGAATTAACCGAGCGGGCCCTAATATTCTTTGCGCCGAGCGTTTGATAGCCAGACCTTGAACGATTGAGTGGCAAGTTCATGCGGCTGGTGTTTGATAGTAATGCTGCGTTGCGTGCGGGGTTTTGCTAATTCATCGTAAATAAACTGGTCATCGAACCCGGCCTGTGCCGCATCGGCTGAAGTGGCAGCGTATATTAGTCGGGGGATACGTGCCCAGTAAATGGCTGACATGCACATAGGGCAGGGCTCGCAACTGGTATACAGTGTGCATTCAGTGAGCTGGTATTCATTAATGGTTTTGCAGGCATTCCGAATGGCTATAATTTCTGCATGGGCAGAGGGGTCGCAGGTTTCTGTTACCTGGTTGTGGCCCCTGCCAATGATATCTCCATCTTTAACAATCACGGCACCAAATGGCCCTCCCTGGTGAGTTGCAGAGCGGATGGCAAGCTCAATGGCCTGTTGTAAAAAGTGCTGATCCTGTTGCTCTGGCTGTTGTTCTGGCATTTGTTCGGGCATTTATATTTTTCAGAATTAATGTAGCGTTGATGATGGGGGATTCTGGTTGTCTGAGAACAGTTTATCAACTTCTTTCTGGTTGAAGTTATATTGTGCATTGCAGAACTCACAGTCTACCTGGATTTTCCCCTGTTCATTTACAATCTCCCTGGCTTCAGAGGGCCCTAACGCCAATATCATTTTGCCGATACGCTGATGTGAACAGGCACAGCTGAAACGCAGTGGCTCGGCATCAAACAGCCGTACATCATCTTCATGGAACAGTCGATGTAGAATTTCCTGCGTGGGCAGGCTGAGCAGCTCTTCAGGTTTTATGGTGTCTGCCAGATGCACTGCATGTTCCCAGCTGTTTTCGCTCTCAGCTTCTGACAGGGGATGAGATGATGTTTGCGGAAGCTCCTGCAATAAAAATCCAGCACATTGTTGATGGTTGCTGGCCAGCCATAAACGGGTGTTTAGCTGCTCGGACTGAGTGAAATAACGCTCGATGGCATCTTTTATGTGTTCACCCTGTAATGCAATAATGCCCTGATAAGGCTCACCTTTGGGCGGTTCAATGGTTATCACCATCTGGCCTTTGCCAAAAATAGCACTCAGGCCCTGTGCAGGGACATCGCCTTTCCAGCGAGCCAGGCCGCGTAATGTGCCAGCGGAGGTGGCCTGAACCACAAGCAGGTGCAAAGGCCCGTTGCCTCTAATCTGTAAAATTAATGAGCCATCATATTTTATGGTAGCCGATAATAGTGCGCAGGCGGCGAAGGCCTCCCCGAGTATGCGCTTTACATTGTCCGGGTAGTTATAGCGTTCAAGTACAGCCTGCCAGGTGGCATTGAGCTGTACCCGTTCGCCACGCACACGGGTATGCTCAAGAATGAAACGGTGTAATGTGTCCTTCTCGTTCATGTTAATTGCTTAACTTGCGCTTTAAAATGTCATTAACCTGTGCCGGATTGGCCTTGCCCTGAGAGGCTTTCATTACCTGGCCTACAAAGTAGCCAAATAATTTGTCTTTTCCAGAGCGGTATTGTTCAAGCTGGTTCGGGCTGTTGGCAATGACCTCATCTATCATCGCTTCAATGGCTGAGTCGTCGGTGATCTGTTTCAGACCCTTGCTCTTAATAACGACATCTGCATTGCCTTCGCCGACCCACATGCTATTGAATACGTCTTTTGCAATTTTTCCGGAAATGGTTTTATCTTCGATGCGCTTTAACATACCCGCCAGCTGGCCTGCGCTAACCGGGCATTCATTGATGCTCAGGTCTTCTTTGTTCAGGCGAGCAGACACATCACCCATCACCCAGTTGGCGGCAAGTTTTGCATTAACCGATTCATTGATGGTGGCTTCAAAGTAATCTGCCAGCTCATGGGAGGCGGTTAAGATGTTTGCATCATAATCGCTTAAGCCAAGCTTGCTAACAAAGCGTGCGGATTTTTCTGCCGGGAGTTCAGGCAGGCTATCGCGTATTTTATTCAGGTACTCATCATCAATAATAATGGGGAGTAGATCCGGGTCGGGAAAGTATCGGTAGTCATTGGCTTCTTCTTTAGAGCGCATAGGGCGAGTTTCATGTTTGTCGGCATCATACAGGCGGGTTTCCTGTTTTATTTTTTTGCCATCTTCAATGCGTTCAATCTGGCGTTCTACCTCAAGATTGATGGCGCGTTCTACAAAGCGGAACGAGTTGATGTTTTTTAATTCTGCGCGGGTGCCATATTCTTTCTGTCCTTTGGGGCGAACAGATACATTGGCATCGCAGCGAAAAGAGCCTTCAGCCATATTGCCGTCGCAGATTTCCAGGTACTGTACCAGGGAGTGAATTTTTCGCATATAGGCAACGGCTTCTTTGGCAGAGCGCATATCTGGTTCGGATACAATTTCCAGTAGCGGTGTGCCCGCGCGGTTTAAATCAATGCCGGTCATGCCGTGGTAGTCTTTGTGTAGCGATTTACCGGCATCTTCTTCCAGGTGTGCGCGGGTAATGCCAATAGTTTTGCGGCTACCGTCTTCAAGCTCTATATCGATCTGGCCCTCAGCAACAATCGGCAGCTCCATCTGAGAAATCTGATAGCCTTTGGGCAAATCAGGATAAAAATAGTTTTTGCGTGCAAATACCGAGTGTTTGCATACTCTGGAGCCAGTGGCCAGGCCAAATTTCGCCGCCATACGAATTGCTTCAGCATTGACTACAGGTAGAACACCTGGCAGGCCTAAATCTACAGCGCAGGCCTGGGTATTGGGCTCGGCACCATAGGCGGTGGATGCGGATGAAAATATTTTGCTTTTAGTGCGCAGTTGCGCGTGTATTTCTAAACCGATTACGGTTTCCCATTCCATAAAGAATGCCTCGTGTTCTGTTGTTCATAATGTCGTATGTGTACAAAATTGCAGAATTTATTTAAATGCTTCTGGTATCCGGGTATGCCAGTCGGTTTTAAGCTGGTATTGATGCGCCACATTCAAGAGTCGGCTTTCATCAAACTGATTGGCAATAATCTGTAAACCCACCGGCATATTATTGCTGAAGCCAGCGGGCAGGCTCATCCCTGGCAGGCCTGCCAGATTAACCGCAATGGTGTAAATATCCGATAAATACATGGCGACTGGATCGTCCGATTTTTCGCCAATATTAAAGGCGGTTTCCGGTGATGCGGGGCCCATAATCACGTCAACTTTTTCAAATGCGCGGCAGAAATCATCAGAAATCAGGCGGCGTATTTTCTGTGCCTTGATATAGTAGGCATCGTAGTAACCCGCAGACAGGGCATAGGTACCCATTAGAATGCGCCGTTTTACCTCTTCGCCAAAGCCTTCACTGCGTGAGCGTTTGTAGAGATCTTCCAGGTCTTTTGGGGCTTCGCAGCGGTGGCCAAAGCGCACACCATCAAAGCGTGAAAGGTTTGATGAGCATTCTGCCGGGGCCACAACATAATAAACCGGTACCGCCAGATGGGTATTGGGCAGGCTGATGTTGATAATTTCAGCGCCCATGGCTTTGTATTCATCGATGGCTTTTTCTATTACCTGTTTAATCTCAGCGTTAAGCCCTTCGCCAAAGTATTCTTCTGGCAGGCCAATTTTTAAACCATTTAGCGGCCTGTTTAAATCGGCGGTGTAATCGGGCACGTCTTTATCCAGCGAGGTGGAGTCTTTTGCGTCAAAGCCCGACATGGCATTGAGCAGCAGGGCGCAGTCTTCAGCACTCTGCGCCATTGGGCCAGCCTGATCCAGGCTTGAGGCAAAGGCGATCATGCCATAGCGTGAAACGCGCCCGTAGGTGGGCTTGAGGCCGGTGATGCCACAAAGCGATGCGGGCTGGCGAATAGAGCCGCCGGTATCAGTGCCGGTGGCGGCGGGGGTGAGCCGTGCCGCCACCGATGAGGCAGAGCCGCCAGATGAACCGCCGGGTACGGCCTGGGTGTTCCAGGGGTTTTTAACCGCGCCGTAGTAGCTGGTTTCATTGGAGGAACCCATGGCGAATTCATCCATATTGGTTTTACCCAGCATGATAACGCCCGCCTGCTGCATTTTCTCTACCACGGTCGCGTTATAAGGGGACTCAAAGTTATCCAGCATTCTGGAGCCACAGGTGGTTTTAATGTCTTTGGTGCAGAAAATGTCCTTGTGGGCGATGGGAACACCGGTGAGAGGCCCTGCATTACCTGCTTTGCGCTTCTCATCTGCCTGTGCCGCGGCGGTGAGGGCCTGCGCTCGGGTAACGGTAATAAAGCTGTTTAGTTGCGAATCATGTTGCTCAATGCGTTGCAGGAAGTGTTCTGTGAGCTGCACTGAGCTTACCTCATCGGCTGCAAGCATGGCGGATAATTCGCTCAATGTTTTTGTGTGGTACATATTTTATGCTTCTCTTATATATATGTTTAGATAACCTGGATGGGGCTTTATTCTGTCACTTTACTCTATCACCCTACTCTATCACTCTGGGTACCAGATACAGGCCGTCTTCGGTTTTTGGGGCCACTTTCTGGAAAGTTTCGCGCTGGTTTTCTTCAAGCACTTCATCTTCTCTCAGGCGTTGGGAAACATCCATTGGATGAGCCATGGGTGCTACATTGTCGGTGTCCACGGCATCCATCTGTTTAACCAGTTGCAGAATGCCTGAGAGGTTACTGGCGTATCCTTCAATGTTTTTTTCTTCAATGTCGATTCGCGCAAGATGCGCAATATTTTTTACTTCATCGTGTCCCAGTGACATACGATTTCTCCGTGAGAATGGGTGCCGAGCAGGGCACAAAATACAAAAATTTTAAAAATGCGTTAAAAAGCACTCAAAATTAGCATATTATACACCCTGAAACCACTAGTAAGCTTGCTCTAATGTTCGTGCATTGTTAGAGTATCGCTAATTTTAGTTATGGTAACAGGACGTACTATAATCTTTTCAACAAAACATAGGAACTATTCTACACTTGCCTGTAACGGTTTTGTTGGCACATATGATTAAACTCGGAAAAATCAGCTGGATCAGGAAAGTATGCGCAAGCCCTTGATCTGTCTGGCTATATGAAAAAAATACTTATCACCAACAAGGTGATCGCGCATTTTTCATTACGCCATTCAAATCAACTGTTTATACATCTTTTTCGCGCCCAATTGACTTTTCCAGGTTAAAATGTTGGCAAAACGCAGGGTGGAAAATGTGAGTTTACAGGTGTAAACCCCGTATTAATTAACCTGTTTTAATATCTGGTTAATATGAGAAGGGTGATGCACAGGGGTGGGCTGAATAGTTACCAATGATAAAACACATATAATGAGTTAATACACGAATGTTTCTAAAACGCTTTCGCGGCATGTTTTCCAACGACCTTTCTATCGACCTCGGGACAGCGAATACGCTGATTTATGCGCGGGGTAGCGGCATTGTGCTTGATGAGCCTTCGGTTGTTGCAATTCGTCAGGGTCGAGGTGGCAATGGTGCCAAGTCCATTGAGGCTTATGGTCACGAAGCCAAGCGCATGCTTGGACGTACTCCGATGAATATAACCGCCATTCGGCCAATGCGTGATGGCGTGATTGCCGATTTTCATGTGACCGAGAAGATGTTGCAGCACTTTATTCGTAAAGTTCATGAGAGCGCATTGCTGCGCCCCAGCCCCAGAGTGCTGATCTGTGTGCCCTGTGGTGCGACTCAGGTTGAGCGCCGTGCAATCAAAGAATCTGCGGCGGGTGCTGGTGCGCGGAAGGTTTATTTAATTGAAGAGCCTATGGCGGCGGCCATTGGTGCAGGTATGCCGGTAGATGAACCTCGCGGCTCGATGGTGCTGGATATTGGTGGGGGGACGTCTGAAGTTGCGGTTATCTCCCTCAATGGCATTGTTTACTCTGCTTCTGTGCGCATAGGTGGTGATACGTTTGATGAGGGTATTATCTCTTATGTTCGGCGCAATTACGGCACATTGATTGGTGAGGCGACTGCTGAGCGTATTAAGCATCAGATTGGTTCGGCCTATCCGGGTAAGGAATTGCTGGAAATTGAGGTTAAGGGGCGTAATCTGTCTGAGGGGATACCTCGGAGTTTTACCCTGAATAGTAATGAGATTCTGGAGGCTTTGCAGGAGCCTTTGCATGGTATTGTGAGCGCGGTTAAGACGGCGCTGGAGCAGACGCCACCTGAGCTGGGGGCCGATGTGGCTGAGCGCGGTATTGTGTTGACCGGCGGTGGCTCGTTGTTGCGGGATCTGGATCGGTTATTAATGGAAGAGACTGGCTTGCCTGTTATTATGGCTGAGGAACCTCTTACCTGTGTGGCCCGCGGCGGCGGGCGTGTCCTCGAACTCATAGACGAGCATGGGGGCGATTTTTTCGCAATAGAATAAAATCACGGCTCATATCACCTCTGCGGCGGCCCATGACCGCGTTGGAAAATGGTCATTTACACCTGTAAACTCACCATTTTCCGCCTTGTCCTGGAACCCCGCAGAGGCAATATGAACCGTGATTTACAGTATTTGAGGTCGCGGTTTCATTTACAGGGTGTGGGTTGCTGGTACATTGTGGAGGCCCGTGGCAGCGTTGCCTCGTTCCCACGTTCTGCGTGGGAACGCACAGGTGTACTTTTTTATTTATTTTTCCACTTTAGGCTTTATCGTTATCCATGCAGCCGTTATTTTTACAGGGCCCTTCCGTTACACTGCGCACCATTCTACTGGTGATCGTGTCTATTGTGGTGATGATGGCCGATCATCGCTGGGGACACCTGGAATCTGCTCGCAGTACAATTGAAAGCTATATCATCTATCCTCTACGCTATACCATTAACCTGCCATCCACTCTGCTCGACTGGACCGATGAATCTCTGAGCTCTCACCAGTTACTGCTCCAGGAAAATAAAAAACTACGCGAACAACAATTACGCGCTCAGGTGAGCCTGCAAAAACTCGGTGTGCTGGAAAAGGAAAATGATCGATTGCGTAAAATGCTCAGCGCTCAACCCAAGGTGGGTGAACAGGTGCTGGTGTCAGAAATTCTGTCTCTGGATATCGACCCCTATAAACAACTGGTGGTGCTAAATAAAGGCGAGTCCAGTGATGTTTATATCGGGCAGCCAATTATCGATGCCTGGGGCGTTATGGGCCAGGTTGTTCATCTCGCACGGAGTTCTTCCAGCGCATTGCTCATTTCAGATCCCAGTCATGCGATACCCGTGCAGGTAAACCGCAGTGGCCTGCGCAGTATCGCATTTGGTACAGGGCGCTCCCTGTTGCTGGAATTGCGCTATATTCCTCATAATGCCGACCTGGAAGTCGGCGATGAAATTATAACCTCCGGACTGGGGGGGCGATTCCCACCCAGCTATCCAGTGGGCCGAGTGGTGTCTGTGGAACGCCCCGCAGGTGAGTCGTTCGCAAAGGTGCTGGCGGAACCTGTGGCACACCTGGCCCGTAGCCGGGAGGTTTTGCTTGTCTGGCATAATGCACCGGTAAAAGAAATTGCTGAAAGTACAGACTCAGACCCTGATGCAGGGGAAAAAACTGAAGATAAAGCAATGAAACCAGCCTCGGATGCGGGCAAAAGTAAGCCTTCAGCTACCGCTCCAGTTAATGCAAAACCCGCTGAAGGAGACGCTGGTGCGATCCACTAAATGCTACCGGGTGATTGTACCATCCCTTATCGTGGCTTTAATGCTGCATATGTGGCCGCTGCCTGAGTGGATGGAGTTTTTTCGCCCTGAGTGGTTAACGCTGGTGTTTATTTACTGGGCGCTGGCGATTCCTGAGCAGGTGGGGGTTACTATGGCCTGGCTGGCCGGTTTGCTGCTGGATGTAACCCAGGGTGCAATCCTGGGGCAGCATGCGGTGGGACTGGTGATTGTGGTCTTTGTTATCCAGCTCGAATATCAGAGAATCAGAGTGTTTTCTCTGGCGCAACAGGCGCTTGTGGTATTGTTGCTGCTGCTGCTCAAACAACTCCTGGTACTCTGGGTTTCGGGTATTGTCGGGCGATCAACAGACCTGGGGCTGTATTTTATGCCCAGTTTAATGGGGGCGCTAGCGTGGCCCTGGATGTTTATTGTGTTGCGTGACCTGCGACGGCGTTTTACGGTGTCACAGCACTCGGGGTATTTTTAATTTGATAAACCTGCATTATCCACTTAAAAAAAACCTGTCTAACCATGGCTTTATATCAACTGTGAGCTATGATCATGGGATTCGCTGTTTTGTGGAAAACCCAACTGAGCAGATTCGCTGTATGCATGTGGATGGGGACAGTGGGCGGCGGCGCTCGGCATTTGCACATGCGCTGGCCAATGTACTACAGGCAGCGCAAATCCTGTATTATGAGTTTGGCAGGGATAAAGCCAGGCCGCATGTTATTCGCTTGCAGGAAGGTGAGGAAATACCCGAAGAACCACCGCTCGAAGAGTTTGATCGGGTTTTGACCGAGGCCTGTGCGCAGAGCGAAGCTGAAAGCACGGTGTTAATACTGGATCAGCTGCATAAAACCCGCTTTATAAACCATATAAGGCTGTTTGAGTTTCTCCAGACGGGTATCTGGCGTTACAGTGATGTACAATATCAGGCCAATGTACTCAATCTGAAGGTTTTTCTGATTTCAGATGAGCCTCTGTATCACTCATTGCAATGTCAGTCTTTTCGTCTATGGGTGAGCGATGTGGCTGAGGCGAGTATAAATATATCAGCAGCTGACCTGGGCCTGAGTGAGAAAAACAGTGGCTGGCTAACGGCAATGCAGTCGCTGTTCAGTCAAATGCATATATCGCCAACACTGGAAGAATACAGGCACCTGTCTGCTGATGTTAATCGATATGTATATGATGTCGAACAGCTTAAAGTCTCGTTATATGGCTGGGTAGAGAGTGTTGATAGAGCTCAGCTGGACAGCGATGAAATACAGGCTTTTCTGAGTGATGTACTGGTGGCAATTTTGCAGGGGCAGGACGTGCAGGAAGAAATAGAAATTTCCAGTGTGTAGTTTGTGATCGCCGGTGGATGTTTGCTGTATACAGGGCATCATTATACAACAGGCTGGCTTTTTTACGGATTTTTAAAAAGGTAAGGCGCTTGCTGTTTATCAGTGCCGTCTATCAGAAATAACAGGCTTTTACACTAAAATTATTGTAAAAGCTATTAAAAATACTTAAATTAATAATAGAGTACTCTAAAGTTACTCTACAATTTAATCATTTTGTGACCCGATTAACAGTGATCCTGTAAACAGGATATTACACTCTTAGCTAGTAGAAGGCATATGGTGGACTTTCCCATGCAGAGTAATGCGCAATTTCAGGATGCATCTTCGTTTCAGCGAAATGTTAGCAGTACAGCAAGCCTGTTTAGCTTTGACTGCCCGGTTTATATGACGGAAAGTGTCTGGAAAGACTGTGTTGAGCTGGTCGATATAAATGGTCGAAATGCTGATGAGCTGGCGATTTTACAGCGGCTCAGACATGTGCTTTTTATGGCATCCAGTGCCAGGCATGGTTGCACCCCTGAGCAGGAATGTAAATTCAGTATTCATCGGGTACCAAACGATGGCAGAGCGCAGCGACCTGAAAAAACAATGTTAAAACTGGAGGCCACATCGGGTGAGCAGTCTCAGATTATTATCAGACATCTAAATGAATAGGCGAGCATCCCTTATGTATAGTGATAACGTCCAGCTTAATTCAAATCAGCTCCCTGATCGTCGCGACGTTACCAGTACGGCCCGTTTGTTCAATTTTCGTCGTCCCGTATATATGGAATCAGAAGTATGGTGTGATTGTGTTGGGCTACAGTCAGGGGAGAGTGAGCAGTATGATGATCTGGCTGTTTTGCAGCGTTTGAGGCATGTACTGTTTATGGCGGCAAGCGCATTGCATGGTAGAATGGAGGATCTGGAATATGATTTCCGAATATATCGTGTAATAAATGGTGCGCTACATGGGCAACGCCAGCCAGAGCCAGTGAATTTGCATCTCAGTGCGCATAAAGATGAGCACAATCGGCCTGTAATTACTATCAGTTTTCCAGTAGAATAGCCGTGTATCTGAGCCACGTTACTCAGCACAGAATATGCATAACCGGCTTCTTTTCGGGCATTTATTTAAAATTTAAGTTGTATCTAAAATGAAAAACAGACTTCTAAATCGCTGGTTTGGGCAATCGAGCAAAGCGGCAAATCTTTCTACTGTTGCGTTACGCGATGGACTCACCATTCTTCTTGTTGATGATTCTCGAACTCAGCTTTATGCGTTTGAGAAAATACTGAATGCTGAGGGCGTAAAGACCTGTACGGCCGAAAATGGCAAACAGGGGATATTAATGGCAAAAAAGATATTGCCAGATCTGATTCTGATGGACATCGTAATGCCAGAAATCAATGGTTTTCAGGCTACTCGCTATCTGAGCCGACAGGAAGATACCGGGCATATACCCATTATCATTATCAGTGGAACCGACCAGGGCTCAGATAAAGCCTGGGGGCTGAAGCTGGGGGCTAAGGATTATTTGCAAAAGCCGGTGGAAAAAGATCTTTTATTGAGTAAGATTAGCCGCTGGACAGCTGAAGTGGGTGTGGAAAAGCCGCAGCCACCAATGTCTATGTCTGCCAGGGAAGACTCTACATGGGTAGAGGCGGGTTAGCAGGGTGCTTTTCACTTAACAACAGAAGTGCTCTATAGATAGTAAGCCGAGGTTGTCATGACTTTAGACATGGCAGCCATAAGCTTCTTTACGGGCAAGGGCAGTTCTGCTCCGCCGCCTTCAAGCGCTACTGTCGCGTGCTGTGCCTCATCAATTTCCATCTGTTTTAAAATGGCCTCGCTGCGCGCATCCTCGGCAGGTAATTTTTGCAGATGTTCCTGCAGGTGCTTTACGACCTGATGTTCTGTCTCGGCGACAAACCCAAGACTCCATTTATCGCCTAATAAGCCGGCTATTGCTCCAATCGCGAAAGAGCCGGCATACCAGACGGGATTTAGTACGCTTTTGCGGTCAGATAGCTCAGTGAGGCGCTGTTCGGTCCAGACGAGGTGGTCATTTTCTTCCAGCGCGGCGCGTTCCATGCTCTTGCGTACCTTATCCAGCCGAGCGGTTAGCGCCTGCCCCTGATACAGCGCCTGGGCGGAGACTTCCCCTGAGTGGTTTACACGCATTAAACCCGCGGCGTGCTTTCTGTTGGCTTCTGAGAGTTCGCTATCAGTGATTTCAGCGCTCGGGTTTGGGCGTTCAGTGGTTACTGGTTTGCCGAAAAGTGTACGCAGGGCGTGCTCTGACTGCATGATAAGCTGATCGATCGGGCTAAAGTGTCTCATTTAAATTTTCTCTACTTGCTGTCTGGTAGTAGCTGTCTGGCCAGAAAGCTTACGGGATGTAAGATTTCCAGCTCTGGATTATACGTAGATATTGCGGATTTCATATGCACAGTACAGCCAATATTGTCGCTAATCAAAATATTTGTCTGAGACCAGTCAAAGCTTGATAGTTTCGCCTGTAAAAGCGCGTCAGCCTGCTGTGGGTAATTGAATGCCTGCAAGCCGCCTGCGCCACAGCATAGCGTGGGCTGTGCAGATTCAGTAATTTGCAGGTCTGGAACCAGCTGTAGCAGGTTCTGGTTTGCAGACTTTAGCTTAAGCATATTTCTATGGCTACAGCTTTCATGCAGGGCAATGGGCTGTGTAGCCGGTGAAAATTTGAGGGGGTGTAGCAGCAGTTGCTCATAAATGAATGTGCGAACATCCTGCACAGATGGCTTGTGCTTTTTGCTGTCTTTAAGGAGTTGTGCGCCACAGGCCGGACTAAAAAATAGAATTGTCTGAGCATCGGTTTGCAGAAACTGCTCGGTATTATGTTGCAGTAGTTCTGTTGCAACATCCAGTTGGCCATTGTGCTGGTGCATTGCGCCACAGCAATATTGTTGTGGCGGGATATGCACATCAAACCCCAGCTGGTTGAGCAGGGTGGTTGCGCACTGGATACTGGTGGTGTCGATTGACTTTCCCGTGCAGCCGGTAAATAAAGATACTTTTCTCGGGCGGGTAGCGTTATTTCGCAGGAAGCCTGCGGGATAGAGAACTTTTAATCTGGGAAGGTCTGTTGTATCGGCAGTGGGTAGTGTAACACCTGTCAGTCTGGATGTTAGATTCAGCATGGGTTTCAGTACAGGTTTTAATGCAGGGTGGTTGACGGCTTTAGTTAGCTTATTTAGACCATCTGGTTTGCGGGCGTGTTTGAGCAGCTGTTTGCTGATAAAGCTTTTTCTGATTGAAGAGGCAAACTGACTTCTGAACGTATCCATCAGATTGCCAAATGGAACCATTGAAGGGCAGATGGATTCGCAGTTAAGGCAGCCGAGGCAGTGGTCGATGTGTAGCAGAGCCGCGGCTGTGGGCTGGATTTTTTTTCTGTCAATGGCCTGCATTAATGCAATGCGTCCCCGAGGAGATTCGGTTTCGTTCTGGTAAAGCTGGTAGGTGGGGCAAAGGGGCAGACACATGCCACACATAACGCATAAATCAGTATCGGACAGCATTGAGGGGGTGTGCTTCGTGATTGGATGGGGTCTCCATATGGTTTGTCTGGAAAAATATTCAGGCGCATCAGGTTCTGGTAGTTAATCTGGCGACCTGATTTGGAAATCCATAGTATAATGGAATTCCTGCTAAATTTAGAGAATATTAATGTCCTGGTATAATCACCATGTGTTTTTCTGCACGAATCAGCGTGATGATGGTCGAAAATGCTGTGAGCAAGCCGGTGCAAGCAAGCTAAGGGCGTATGCAAAGGCAAAAATTAAGGCGCTGGGCAGGTCGGTCGGGTAAAGGACAGATTAGAATAAATACAGCTGGCTGCCTTGATCGATGTGGGCAGGGGCCGGTGCTCGTGGTTTATCCTGAAGAAATCTGGTATCACTATCAGAATGAAGCTGATATTGATGAAATAATAGAACAGCACCTGTTTGGAAATAAGCCTGTAGACCGGTTGCTCCTGGATAAATAATTCTGGAGCCTGTTGAAAAATGAGTTCAGTTCGTGACACTTTTAATTACCGTGGTCTCAGCAAAGGGAACAGAGCGGAAGAAGTTTTTCATGGGCTCTTCTCCGGCCTGGTGTATATACCCATTCGCTCCTTTTTTTATTACGCTAACCCCACTTCCAGAAGCACACTTTAAGACATCCAACCGATTAATTTAGGTTAAACCTAAATTCATCAGTTGACCACGCAACAGTGCGGTAAGTTATTGAGAGTATTGAATATTCTATAGTTTCGTTATTCACCCGTTCGGTGATGGCGTT
>VAOX01043293.1_pt1 | contig 21451 bp, 18 predicted proteins | sample 3393891 | NCBI WGS metagenome assembly VAOX01 (sample SAMN08290429, study PRJNA428436) | hydrothermal vent metagenome | isolation source: Deep-sea hydrothermal vent chimney | place: Indian Ocean: Southwest Indian Ridge | depth 2822 m m | reverse complement strand
TAAATCTCTCCAAACTTTGTGTCACATAATAAAGGGATTGATTCCGCTTTGTAAACACAGAATGCAAAGGGATGTCACTTCTCAATGGCCCCTTTAAATTGACATTCCTTTGACCCTTAGGCTACTATGTCTTCCTTTTTATGGAGTTTGTTCATGAAGCCAGAGAAAGATCTTAAAAGCATCCTAAAGAACCTAAAATATCGCGATGACGCACAAGTTCAAAAACAGCTTGTTGACCAATCAATCGACCTCAAAATTCGGATGGGACGCATCAAACGAAAGATTGTGGTCATGAGTGGAAAGGGGGGGGTTGGAAAAAGTATGACGACCGCCAACTTAGCCCTTGCGTTTGCAAGAGCGGGTCATAAGGTTGGCATACTTGATGTTGATCTCAACGGCCCCTGCATTCCCAAAATGCTTGGCGTTCAGGGGAAATTTGAAATCACAGAAGAAGGCGCAATCCCTCCAGTCGGCCCCTATGATATGAAAATCGCCTCCATGGAATTCCTGCTCAAACAAGAAGACACCCCGGTGCAATGGAAAGGCCCCATGGAACTTTCTCCGGTCTGGCTCGGCTTAATGGAAATGAACGTGATTCGAGAGCTCTTGGCCGATATTGCCTGGGGAGAACTCGATTACCTCTTTACAGATTTACCCCCCGGAGCTGCAGCAGATAAGCCCCCCGTCATCGCAGGATTTATTCCTGAGCTGGACGGTGCCGTCGTTGTCGCCACGCCTTCTGAAGTCACCAAAACGGTTGTAAAAAAATCCATCCATTATGCCAGAGGTGCAGGGATTCCAATGTTGGGCCTGATCGAAAACATGAGTGGTGCGATCTGCCCCGAATGCAGCTCAACCGTTACCCTCTATGAAGGCGGATGCACCGACATTTGTTCAGAGATGGATCTCCCACTCTTGGGAAAAATCCCCTTTGATCAAAAATTGGCCAATGCCTGTGATTATGGCAAACCATTGGACACAGAACACCCTATCTCTAAAAATTTTAGCGACATCGCAAACCATTTACACAATTTTTTAGAATCGAAAAAATATTAAAACCAATCTCGCAATACGGAGGATCATATGAAATTTGTCTGTATGAAATGTGAAAGTTTTATGAGTTTTAACAATGTTCAGACCCCTGGGGAGCAATCATTGGGAGTCACCTTTACCTGCCCAACCTGTGACATGCAAGTCGCGATGGTGACCAATCCCGGTGAAACCGCAATGGTTAAATCTTTGGGTGTTCAGCTTGGTGGCAGAACCGCTCCGGCAACCCCGATGGAATTAACCCGGAGCAGCCTGAAAGAAACACCAGAGGTTGCAGAAACCACAACGCCCCCTGCAACAGCACAACAAGCCATGTTAAAAGCGGAAACAGAAAAAACAGAACAAGGCGAAGGCGGAGGCTGTCCTTTTTCAAGTATGGTTGCTCAAATGGGAGGCATGACAGGTGAGGCAGAAAAAAGTGCCCCTGCCACCTTGTCTTGGTCTGAGGCCGCGGAAAGTCGTTTAGAAGGCGTGCCTTCTTTTATGCGTCCCATGATAAAAATGGGTGTCGAAAGTTATGCCCAGAAAAACGGGATCTCAATCATCACCCCGGAGATCATGGATGCCTCAAAAAATGATCCAGGTGATATCCGCTGGTCAAAAGGAGCCGAAGCCCGTCTTGAAAATATCCCCTCTTTTGTCCGTCCCATGGCGAAGAAAGAAATCGAACGTATCGCCAAAGAACGCGGTGAGACCGAAATTACAGACGCAATGATGGAAGAATCCAAAGAAAAGTTTATGGGAATGGGTTATTAGCCTCAAAACACAACTTGAAGCGCGGGCCTTCATTACCGCGCTTGAGCACGAAATTTCAAATCATGAAGCGGTGCATCATCCTTTTCTCAAGCGCTTCAGTACAGAAAAATTGAACCAGGAGCAATTACAGACCTTCGCGCTCCAGCATTACCAGCTCGTCAAAATTTTTGTCAACTACATGACCAACCTTTTGCCGAAGATTCCAGACAGAGATGCTGCCGATCTTTTTCGAACGGTTTTTGACGATGAATTTGGTCAACACACCATTTTCAGAAGCCATCCCGCCCTCTACCGTAACTGTCTCAAGGCTTTAGATTTGCCCGATGATGCTTGGGGGCGCGTTAAACCGCTTCCCCAAGTTACACAATATATCGAAGCTCACCTGCAATTGACCCGCGATGCGGATTTTCTCATCGGGTTAGGGGCTGTCGGCCCTGCCCACGAATTTGCGATCCCCACCATGTTTGACTACATTATTCCCGGCCTTCAGAACAATAGTGCCCTAACAGACGAAGATGTGGAGTACTTCTCCATGCACATTATTGAAGACAAAGAACACGCTGTCGTCTTCAATAAGCTCATCGTCAGACATGTCGAAACCGCAGAAGGGCAATCCCTCTTGCGTGATGGGGCGCTGCAATCGCTTGCCTACCGTAAAAATTTTTGGGATGGTCTTGAATTGGCCGTCTTCGGAGACAACGCTTAACCGATCCTCATTCCCGCCTTAACGGGAATGAGGATCGACAAAACATAACTTCTAAAAAATTTGGAGAAAGTTGGAGGCGGCGAGCGGAGTCGAACCGCTGAATGACAGTTTTGCAGACTGCTCCCTTAACCACTTGGGTACGCCGCCGATAAGATTTTCCAACAAAATTCAGGGAATAGGGACTGTCTTCCTTAGTAGATCACTCTTTTAAGGGCGCGTATGGGTCTTTCGGATTGGTTGCAACGACTTTTCCATTACTAAAAACAATCGTCTTCGTATCAGGGTAAAGATGATTTTTCATCACTGAGCCTTTTTCATGATAGACCCATACTTCCCTCGTTTCCTTGTTTGGCATCCAGCGCCGATGGAAACCGTCCGGTTTTCCCAAAGCTTTTTCGACAGTTTCCTGCGTCGCCCCAGACAGCATACGACCTGAAGGGCTACAAGCCACCACCGTCAAAATAAGCGAGAAAAGAATCAACAACCACAGGAATCGAAAGCCCTTCATCAACACAAGCCCTTTCAAATTTGGAAGGTGATTGTATCTTAATTCACAAAATAATGTCAATCAAAGGAACCGTTCTGGCCCATAAAAAAGGCCGTTTCCCTTATCGGAAAACAGCCTTCGATAAAATGGCTCCCCAGGCCGGATTCGAACCAGCGACAAGACGGTTAACAGCCGTCTGCTCTGCCACTGAGCTACTGGGGAATGTCGAAGGATTTTATCGGCCCGGACGCCTAAAGTCAAGAAATGGAACTGAAAATAAAAAGGCAAGAGAACATAGCCCTGCAGCCTATCCTTTGTTACAATAAATAAATAATGTAATTAGGGGATGTAAACACATGACAGAAAAGATCAAATCAATTTTAGAAAAACGTATTTTGGTCATGGATGGCGCCATGGGGACCATGATCCAGGCCCGCAATTTGAGTGACGACGATTTTGGGGGTGCGGCGCTTGAAGGCTGCAATGAAAACCTTAACATTACCCGCCCTGATGTCATTCAGTCCATTCACGAAATCTATTTCGACGCGGGTTCGGATATTGTGGAAACCAATACCTTTGGCGCAACAGGTATTGTCTTGGCCGAATATGACCTTGAAAACAAGGTACTCGAAATTAACCGACTTGGAGCAGAAATCGCGCGCGCCGCAGCCGATAAATTTTCGACACCCGACCGACCGCGTTTTATCGCAGGGTCGATGGGGCCCACCACCAAAGCCATTACCGTCACGGGTGGTGTTACTTTCGATCAATTGGCTGACGATTTTGATCAACAGGCCAGAGGATTAATTGAGGGCGGTGTTGACCTGCTGCTTCTGGAAACGGCGCAGGACACGCTTAATTTAAAAGCAGGCGTCATTGGCATCATGAACGCCCAAAAAGTTCTTGGCACGACCACACCCATTATGGTTTCAGCAACCATTGAACCCACAGGAACGATGTTGGCTGGCCAGAGCGTCGAGGCGCTTTATACGGCGCTGGAACATTTCCCCCTGCTTTCCATTGGCCTCAATTGTGCCACCGGCCCAGAATTTATGACCGACCATATTCGTGCACTTTCTGCGATGGCCGCTTGTTTGGTCAGTGTTTACCCTAATGCGGGTCTGCCCAATGAAGACGGGGAGTACGAAGAAACCCCCAAAGGGCTCGCAGAGAAACTCTCCCGTTTTGTAGACGAAGGCTGGATCAATATCATTGGCGGCTGCTGCGGCACAACCCCTCAGCATATTGCAGAGATTGCAAAAATGGTTGCAGGTCACCCACCTCGTCTTGCAAAACCGCTCAAAAAAGTAACGGTCTCCGGGATTGACTTTTTACAAATCGAAGATGAGATGCGTCCGATCATTGTCGGGGAACGCACCAATGTCATCGGAAGTCGGAAATTCAAACGCCTCATCGTCGAAGGAAAAATTGAAGAAGGGGCTGAAATTGGTCGGGCACAAGTCAAAACAGGCGCACAGATCATCGATGTTTGCATGGCCAATCCTGACCGGGACGAAGTGGCCGATATTGATGTTTTTATTCAGGAACTCAATAAAAAAGTCAAAGCTCCCATCATGATCGATTCGACCGATACTGAAGTCACCGAGGTCGCGCTCAAACATTGTCAAGGCAAGTGCATTGTCAACTCCATCAACCTGGAAGAAGGCGAAAGCCGTTTTGAAGAAATCATCCCCCTGCTCAAAAAATACGGCGGTGCGATTGTGGTCGGCTGTATTGATGAAGACCCCGATCAGGGCATGGGCGTCACACGCGCGCGAAAAATGGAGATCGCCAAACGCTCCTATGAGCTGTTGACCGAAAAATACGGCATCGCCTCACAGGATATTATTTTTGATCCCCTCGTTTTTCCCGTTGGCACGGGCGATGCCAACTACATTGGTTCAGCCGCAGAAACCATTGAAGGTATTCGGCTTATCAAAACAGCCTTTCCCGAAGTCAAAACGATTTTGGGGATCAGCAATGTTTCTTTTGGCCTGCCACCAGCCGGTCGTGAAGTCCTCAACGCGGTTTTTTTGTATCACACGGTTCAGGCCGGACTCGACTACGCCATTGTCAATTCTGAAAAATTAGAACGTTATCCCTCTATTCCTGAATTCGAACGCAAACTTTCAGAAGACCTGCTTTTTTGGCGTGGCGATGATCCCGTTGCAGCCTTTGCGGCTCATTTTAAAACCAAAAAAGCAGTGCCAAAAAAAGACAAACCCAAGTTGCCTTTGCATGAACGGCTGGGCATGTATATCGTGGAAGGTTCAAAAGATGGCCTGGTCGATGATCTCAATTTAAAACTCAAAGAAATGTCCCCCCTCGATATTATCAACGGCCCTCTCATGACGGGCATGGCCGAAGTCGGGCGCCTCTTTAATGCCAATGAATTGATCGTCGCCGAAGTCTTGCAATCCGCCGAGGCCATGAAAGCCGCCGTCTTGCATCTTGAACCTTTGATGGAAAAAGGGGAGACCAGCAGTCGAGGAAAAGTCATTTTAGCGACCGTAAAGGGCGATGTGCATGACATCGGCAAAAATCTAGTGGAAATCATTCTCTCCAACAACGGTTTTGAAGTCGTCAATCTGGGCATCAAAGTACCACCGGCAGCCTTGGTGAAAGCCGTACGTGAAAATCAGCCCGACATGATAGGGCTTTCGGGTCTGCTCGTTAAATCCGCTCATCAAATGGTGACCACGGCCAAAGATTTAAGACAGGCAGGGATCGACTTACCCATCCTTGTGGGCGGGGCCGCCCTGACCCGACGTTTTACAAACTTAAAAATTGCAGGCTCTTATTCTGGCCCCGTGCTCTATGCAAAAGATGCGATGGACGGGCTTGCTTTGGCAAACCAGCTTTCGAATCATTCCGAGCGCGACCTTCTGCTTAAACGCATTCAAGCAGAAGCGGCACAAATAGCAAAAGAGAATGAATCAGAACGCAAAAAAAGCCCTTTAAAAATAGGAACTGCCCAAAAAAAACTGCACTCAAAAGTCCGGCGAGACAGCCCAATTCCAAAGACATCCGATTTTGAGCCACATGTGATTCAAAATGGCCCGCTATCCGAGATCTTTTCGTTTATCAATCCCGCCATGCTTTATGGCAACCATTTGGGTCTAAAGGGGAATTTAGACAAGCTGCGCGCCGAAGGCAATGAAAAAGCAGAAAAGCTTTTTGCCTCTGTCGAGTCCATGAAAAAAGAAGTGCTTGAAAAAAACATGCTCAGCGCAAAAGGGATCTATCGCTATTTTCCCTGCCGGGCTGAGGGAAACGACCTGATGATTTATGATCCCAATAATCTCAAAAAAGTATTGGAAACCTTTTCATTTCCAAGACAACAAAGCGGGGAATATCTCTGCCTCTCCGATTACTGTCGTGAAAAGACATCTGGCGAATGGGATTCTGTCGTCTTCTTTGTCGTCTCACTCGGACAAGGGGTGAGGGCACTCTCAGAAAAATGGAAGACGGATGGGGAATATTTACGGTCACATTTACTTCAAGCCCTTGCAATTGAAGCGGCCGAAGGTTTTGCCGAATTGTTGCATCAAAAAATCCGTGCGGGCTGGGGGAGACCTGATCCTGAAAATTTAAGTGTTCGCGACATTCTAAAAAACAAATATCAAGGCATCCGTGTCAGTTTCGGTTATCCGGCCTGCCCTGAGATGTCAGATCAGGAAAAACTTTTTCGGCTTTTAAATGTCAGTGACGAAATTGCTGTGAATTTGACCGAAGGATTTATGATGGACCCGGAGGCTTCCGTTTCCGCAGTGGTTTTTCATCACCCTGAGGCCAAGTATTTCAGAGCGGATCGTTAAATGCTTGAGTCCCGTCATTCCCGCGAAAGCGGGAATCCACCATTCTTGAATCGACGCCCTTAAACCTAGACGATTAAAGCTATTTGCCTCAAGTCGTTTATTGATCCAAGCGTTACTTCCAGCATTCGGGATTCCCGTCTTCGCGGGAATGACGGCTCCGTTCTATGGGGGCTTTGAGATAAAATATGATCTGCCTCAGGGCGCGGTTGAGAAGGTTCGAACCAGACTGTCCGTTACACCGCCGTTTCCATCTTTTGCTGTAATTTTCCAATTATAACTGGTTTCAGCAAGCAAACTTCCCACCGTCGAAGTCAGTTCGGTGCCACCACCTGTGCTCGGGGCCGTGCTGCTACCTCCACCGCCACTATTACATGCACTCAAAATAAGAATACCGATGACCAGAACAAGGCTCCGCAGCCAAAACCTTTGTTTTTTTCGTCCAGTTTTGCTGGTCATAAAAATAAAACCTGTAAGGAAAAACCCCGAACTTGCTGTGTAAAATACCGTTTGTGGCCGTATTGTTTTTGAAACCACCGTGGGGACAGGACATGATGAGGGGTAATTTGCCGTTTCACAGACTAAGAGCTCATAACTTAGGGTGTCCCCATCGGGATCGCTTGAGGGTAACCACTTAAATTCGACGCTACGACCAAGCCCGGTCTCTCCGTTTTGAGGAGAAACTAAAATGGGTGACGTCGGTGGATTGTTCGCCCCTCCTGCGGCTAGGCCCGTTCCAGTCAGTGTGATATTTGAAAGACTTGCAGGAGACCAAGCGGGGGTACGGCCTGTCGCGGGGAGGGTATCAAGCAAAATCCCCGTTTCAGAATCGATAATAAACAGCGTACCATTGTCGGTATTCCCTGATCCGGCCGCCCGACGAAAAACGATTTTATCACCATCTGGTGACCAGGAAGGCTGGCTATCTTCACTTCCAGAGGGCGCATTGGTTAATTGAACGCTTGTATTCAATCCCCCCCCGGCTGCCGCCCGACTGATGCCATTTGTGGCATCCTCCATAAAAGCAATCTGCTGACCATCAGGTGACCAGGAAGGCGTGAAGCCACCCGAGACAATCAGGTTTTGACTCGTAGTCTCCGTATTTTTGGTAAAAATGTTGTTTGGATCTTGTACCGGAAACCCTCCTGGAAGAGCTTGACGGTACACAATTTTTTGACTATCTGGCGCCCAGTCGGGGGAAGAAGCCTCTCCCGAAACAGAACTCACATTCAAAACCCGACTGAATTGCAACAAACTAAGATCAAGAAGAATCAGTCCACCATTTCTGGTTTCTCTCATCACAATTTTATTCCCGTCAGGAGACCAATCCGGCATCGTTGCACGACCACCGGAATCAAGGTCTGAAACAAGGGTCACTGCACCACCAGTACTCGGCATCCGGTAAACGGGATCATTTCGGTGAAAAACCAACTGCATCCCATCGGGCGACCAACTGGGAAAATCTTCTGCTGGGCCGCTGATTTGTGTTGTAATCACACTGACAAGACCGGAGGTGACCCCATAAAGACTGATGCCGTTGGTGATTTCATCATGAAAAGCGATTTTTTCTTCTTCGAGGGAGAGATTTAAAAAAGCGCTGCGAAGCCCTGTGGTATCGGGATTAAAGCGGATCGAAACCGTACAGTTGTCATTGGCTGCAAGTGTTGGGGTTGTCGTCAGACAGGGCTTGTCGCCGCCATTAAGATCAAGGATGAAAGCCTCAGCCCCCTCGCCAGAAATTCGAATTGCAAATAAGGGTTTTGCAGTCCCGCTTGTATTGGTAATGGTCACGGTTTGTTCAGCCGTGCCACCCGCACCCACTTCCAGGGAGCCGAAGGGCATTGATAAATCGGTCTCAGGCGAAACACTGTCTGTAATGGTAAGATCTGCTGATGAGGCCGAAAGGGGGGGAAAGATCACACTCAAAGCGACGAGCCCAATGAACAAAAAAGACCAGAATTTCTTTACCCTGCCTGTTTGCATACGCAGCTCCACCTGGAATTAAGTAATAACTTCAATATAAAATCAATTTTTATCAAAATAGTGTACCACTAAGATGCTATTTAGACAAAAAGTGGGCTTTGTACCAGAGAAAGGCAAGGAAGGTCTTGCTATCCACAATCTTCCCCGAAAGCGCCTGTTGATGGGCTTCTTCAAAGGACAGTGTAACGATTTCAATAAACTCACCCGCATCAAGAGATTGAGCAGGCAGTGCCTGCAAGTTCCGTCCGAGAAAGACCTCTATTTTCCCACTCGAAAAACCCACCGAGTGATAATACATAAACATAAAATCAAGTTGTTTAGGGTGATAGCCAATTTCTTCGGCACATTCTCGCCCCGCCGTCTCAAGCGGTTTTTCACCCGGATCAATGATCCCCGCGGGGATTTCCAAAGTGATTTGTTTGATCGCAGGACGATATTGACGTACAAGATAGACATTTCCCGCTGTGTCAATGGGCAAAATCCCCACGGCATCAGGTGGGACAATGATTTCTCGTTTGGCTTCTCTTCCGTCCGGCTGACGTACAATTTGCTCTTCTGCACGCAAATAACGTCCTTGATAAACAATTTGTGTACGGAGCAGGGTTTCGGTTAGATCCATTTTTATGTTTTCCGGGACAATGTTTCGGCATTTTTGACATTGACCGCAGGGGCGTAAAAGCGGCTTGTATATTCTTTGACTGCACGACGCATTGAAAACTGAGGGACTATCGTACGAATGGTCTCTTTCATTAAAGCCGTCCAACCCCGGGGGACGTGATCTGAGTCCCGTCGGTAATAGAGTGGAATCACTTCATTTTCCAATATTTCATACAAACTATTGGCATCGGCGGTGTCAGCCTCTTCTTGAGAAGGTGCGGGATCACCACCAAAAGCCCATCCATTCGAACCGTTATGGGCTTCAGGCCACCAACCGTCCGGGATGCTCAGTTGTGGCACACCATTTAAAGCGGCTTTCATGCCGCTGGTGCCGCTGGCTTCGAGTGGTGGACGCGGCGAATTTAACCAAACATCAACCCCTTGCACTAAAAAATGTGCAACGTGCATTTCGTAATTCTCAATAAAAACGATGTGTCCCGCCATCTTAGAATCTTTTGCGAGATTGTAGATCTCTTGAAGCAGACGTTTTCCAATGTCATCGGCCGGATGTGCTTTTCCGGCAAAAATAATTTGCACTGGGCGTCTGACATTGCCCAGTATTTTTTTGAGTCGTTCTAAATCATGAAAAATCAAATTCGCCCGTTTGTAACCCGCAAAACGTCGTGCATAACCAATTGTTAGGGCCTCTGGATCAAGCAGAGTGCCTGCAGCAAGTAATTGTACGGGTTCGGCCCGATCACGCAACCAAGCCATACGTGCCCGCTCCCGAATAAAATTAAGCAGCTTGCGTTTCATTTGCTGACGAATTTCCCACAAGACTTTATCCGGGATATCGGAGACACGCTCCCAAAGCGCCACATCATCATGACGTTCGGCCCAGTCCGGCGCAATATGACGACGAAAAAGTTCAATCAGCTCTGGCGCGATCCAAGTCGCCGTATGGATGCCATTTGTAATTGAAGTAATGGGAACATCCTTTTCTTCAGCATCAGGCCAGAGATGCTGCCACATTTTACGGCTAACCTTACCGTGTTGTGCACTCACGGCATTTTTCCATTTAGAGAGTCCCAAGGCCAAAACCGTCATATTGAAGGCCTCTCCCCAATCTTCTAGATGTTTCCCTAGCGCCCAAAATTTCGCTTGATCCAGACCCAATTCGGGCCAATAACTTGAAAAATATTTTTCGACAAGATGGGAGGGAAAGGCATCGTGACCCGCAGCAACAGGGGTGTGTGTTGTAAAAACGGTCGTTTTCCGAATAATCGCTGCTGCTGTATCAAAATTTTCGCCCTGGGCGACACGCTCACGGATACGCTCCAACATCTGAAACGCCGTATGGCCTTCGTTGCAGTGCCACACCGCAGGTGAAATACCCAGTGCACGTAACAAACGCACGCCACCAATGCCCAATACAATTTCTTGTCGAATCCTTAAATCCTGATCCCCGGCATAAAGCCTGGCAGAAAGTTCTCGATCCCAGGGTTCATTTTGAGGGATATTCGTGTCCATGAGAAACAAACACGCCCGACCCACTTGAACCTTCCAAGCCGCAATATAAATCATGCGTTTCCCCACAGGGATTTGAATAAAGCTTTCACCCCTTGCATTAAATTTCACAGGTTCTATCGCCACACGGTTCATATCAAGTGGGCGATAAATGGCCTCCTGCCAACCATCTGCCTGAACACGCTGCTGGAAATAACCCTGTGGATACAAGAATCCGATACCGACTAAGGGCAAGCCAATTTCTCCTGCCTCTTTACAGTGATCTCCCGCAAGAACACCCAGGCCACCGGAGTAAATGGGCAAAGAATTATGCAGACCAAATTCCGCAGAAAAATAAGCAATGGTCTGCTCAGAAAGACCCGGGAAAGTGTCATTCACCCAAGTCTCTTTTGTAGTGTGCAAAAGATCAAAGCGTTTTAAGACCCCGTCGTAATAACGCAGAAAACTCGGATCTTCGACGGCTTCTTTCAGTCGTTCTGGTGTAATGTCTCTTAAAATGGCCACTGGGTTGTGATGTGTGCGATCCCAGAGCACCCGATCCAACATTTCAAAAAGGTGTCTTGCTTCTGGATCCCAACTCCACCAAAAATCATAAGCCAGCTCTTTTATGCGTGCAATTCGATCTGGGATTCCAAAAGTATCCGACATTCCTTTCCCTCCTCACGGGTGATTAAGGGGTTCAAGTCCATTGTTTTATGTCAAAAACAATGGACTTGAACCCCTACAAAAACATTAAAAGAGTATATCGCAAGTCATCAAGCCTGTCAGTTATTAAAGAATACGTTCCTGCCCAAAAAAAAACCCAAGGAACTCATTATCTAAAAATTTTATCTCTCGAAAAATTCAGCCCAGACTTAATCAGAGCTTCCTTTAATGAAAAACGGTTTGACGATGATCAATCATGCACCGTATCATCAGTGAAGTTATTTTTTAACCTCAATTTTATGGAGTCAAATGTGTCGGACGATCAAATTTCACCCTTGACGCTCAAACAAAAGCTCGCAGACGGCGAAAACATTCTTGTTTTGGACGTCCGTGAACCCATGGAATACCAAACAGCAAAAATCGAAGGCTCCGTCTTGATTCCGCTTGGAGAACTCGCTGGAAGAGTCAATGAACTCGACCCGAATCAAGAAATTATCACCCTCTGCCACCATGGAATGCGCAGCCAGGCCGGACTGGAGATACTCGTGAGTAAGGGGTTTAGTGCTGTAAAAAACCTAAGTGGCGGAATTGATGCCTATTCTCAGGTCGCAGATCCGAGCATTCCCAGATACCGCTAAACAGAAAACGTGCTCAATCCGTGATGTAGGCCTTGATATAGCGGTAGACCATCCAAATAATAAGAATCGTCAATAGAATAATATAGGCGTTAAAGAGCACAAAGGCCGTGGAACGATCTTTAAAGAAATAATTCCCGAAATAAAGAAACACCGCGCAGCCACCCACACAGACTGCAACACCCAGCTTAAAGAACCTCCCTCCCTTTTTAGAGAGCATCACTCCTCCAAACAAGGCCTGGCCTTGTTAAAATCCGAGCTATTTTTATCGGATATATAGAGATCAGCACCAAGTCACACTGAAGATTCCTTACAGGGTTTTCTAGCGCTTTTTAATGCCCTCTACGTCTTGTTCCAGGGCAGAAGTTAAAGTCGCAATTTGTTTTTCCAAAGCGGCGACGTTCGTTTCCCCTTTGAGTCCTTGCATCCACTTTCTGATTTTGCTGAACTCTTCTTCCTGCTTGAGGGCGCGGGGTTCGCCAAAGTTTTTAGCAATCGCGTTTCGCAGTCCTGATTCCATAAAGAGTTCTGAATAAATCAGCATCATTTTAGTGACGGCCGAACGCTTTTTATTGCGTTCCCATTTCCCTAAAGCCTCTTGTAAAGATTGCCCCACCGCTTTGACTTCTGTCGACCAATCCTGCTTGGCATGACTGATCATCTCGCGCGACAAACCCGTAGCAGACCTTAAAGCAATCGAAAGCGTTAAGGTCTCCGCAGCAATGCTGATTTTTCTTATATTGCCAACTAACTCCCGCCGTGTAAAGCTTTGATGCCAGGATTCGAGGCGGTAGTTTCCGGGCGGCACATTCGGTATTTCAAACTGACCCGATGCATCTGTCGAGGTATAAAGCATCGTCGGGGAAACAAAAATGAGGCCTTTCATTTCGGGGTGGACATTACACTTCAGGGAAACAAGGCCGCTGTTTTTAAGGAGAACCGATTTTGTCGTTTTGGGTAAATGTGAGCCAAGGTTAAAAGAGTTAGAAGAACTTTCAGAACGGACATTGTGTATATGATCGTCTTTGTTTTCAAAAACAACAGTAGATCCCGTTGTCACAATGCTAAAAGCAGGTGAAAACTGGAGGTCTTTTTGAGTGATTGTAACATTCACTGGCTGAGGTTTAGGGGCCTCTGCATTTTCTGGTAACAAATAAAGCACAACATTGGGGATCTTTTCCCCATTGATCGTCACTTCGCCTTTGAGGCTTCCTTGCTGGGCCATCGCAGCTTCAGCGCTTATGAGGAACAAAATAAAGCCGGTGCAAAGAGAAAAACGGAGGGGATTTCGTTGTCGCAATAAATTCAACATGGACTGGAGACTATTGAATTTTGTATACCTTTGTCAACTCAAGCCCTTCGAGTAATTTTTCACAAAGAAGCCATTTGTATTTAAGAGCATTTCATAAGATAATAGAACCTGAAAATTTCAATCAAAAAATTGATGGGAAAAATGAAACCAGATCCGCTCCATGAGCAAGTCGAATCACTCTTAAAATCGGCCAACTGGTCCGTACAGGACCACACAAAAGCTGTGCTTAAAGAATCGCTGGGGGTGGCTGTGCGAGATTACCCCTTAGCCCGTGATTATGGACAAATCGATTATTTACTTTTTTTAGAAGGCAAGGCCGTGGGGCTTATCGAACTTCAAAATACGACACAAACAGAAGACACGCCTCCGAAATTACAAGGCCTTGCGACTGACGCTCCAAAATACAGCAGAGGGTTGCCCCTCACACTACGTCTTTTTACACGTCCCCTGCCTTTTTTATATCAGAGTCGCGGATCTGCAAACAGCTTTACGAATATCTTTGATCCCCACCCAAAGCCCCGCCATTTAATTGGATTTCATCGGCCTGAAACCCTACGCTGCTGGCTCGAAGATGGGATGGTTGGCGAAACCCCACGCGACATGGCTGCAGAACATTTCCCTGAGCACCGCAGACGCGGTCGCAGCTTTCAAGAACGCATCATGATCAACATGCCCAAGCTATCGACTGAGGGACTGTCCCCAGAACAGTATCAAGCCATTTCAAATACAGAAAGATCTTTAAGCGAAAATCGGATGTCCGCACTCATTGAATCACGCTCGAACAAAGAACGTGCAGTTCCTATTATTCGAATGATTGAACGTCTGCTTAAATTTGCCGATGCACGGCGCGTGCTTGTCCTCGTTCATACTGAGAACGTCGCCCGGAAACTGGAAGCAGATCTAAAAACGCAGATCCCGTGCATTGATGGACTCCCTTTTACCGAAGTCTTTCCGCTGCAAGACTTAAAAGAAAACATTGTGTCCGATAGTCGGCTTTGCATCGCAAAACTTTCAGATCTTCACAATCTCCTGGGAAATCAAGAGACTTCAAAAAAAGAAACACCACTCCGATACAACAGCGCATTTCCAATCGAAAGTTTTGAAGTCGTCATCCTTGAATCCTGCGATGTATCCCTAACAAAACGTGTTCAAACAACCTTAAGGTATTTTGATGCCTATTTGATCGGCTTTACTCAAAAAGTCTCTCAAGAAACCGCCGATTTTTTTGATCAGAATTTGGTCATGCACTATAAAAAACGCGAAGCACCCGCTTTATCTGAGGGCTTAAATGTCATTCCCTCTGATTTCTCATCCTGTAATGGTCAGAGCTAAGGTGCTTTCATCTCCGATTTGTTCTGAAAATTAGGAACCTGATGATCCCCACGCTAGAAACTGAACGCCTTATATTCAGAGCCTTCAAAGAAGAAGACACAGAAGCTTACCACCAATGCTGTGCCGACCCCGAAGTCATGCAATATCTCGGAGAGGGAACAGTATTCAACCGAGAAGAAACCTGGCAACGCATTGCCTTTTTTCTCGGACATTGGCAACTCAGGGCTTACGGCATGTGGGCTGTGGAAAACAAGTTTGATCGTCAATTTGTCGGTCGCATCGGTTATCATCAGCCCTTAAACTGGCCGGGATTGGAAATCGGCTGGCTCATCAGAAAAGAAGACTGGGATAAAGGATACGCCACAGAAGGCGCGCAAATGATTTTAGATTATGGGCGAGAGCAAATGAAGCTGAGAGACATCATTAGCCTCATTCAGCCCCAAAATATCCCCTCAATGAAGGTGGCCGAAAAAATAGGCGGACGGGGAATAAGAGAGATTATTCTTGCAGGAAAACGAAATTTGAAGTATGTGTATGAATAGGCATTTTTTTTCATCTTTGACTTCTTATTTTAAAATAGCAAGGCTTCTTTGCCTAGGACTTATTCTGTCCTCTGCCTTAGGTATTTCCATAACACATTCCGAAACCCGCCCCCAGCACTTTCAATTCGACCGCCTCAACAAAAGCTATGAGAACGTCGCGCCCAAAATTAAAGAAGCACAAAGCGGACCGCTGATTATTCGGCTTTCGTCACCTGAGCATCAACTGACCTTATACAGCCATAGGCTTGAAATCCAGCCTATGGGCGGGAATAACATCCACCAAATAAAGCTTTCAGCCGAAATCGAAGGAAGAGGGCGGCTTTTAGCCGAAATTGATTTGCTCGGTCTTCGCCAGACGATTAAGGATCGGTTTCAAATCCCCCGACAGAAAAAACAGCTTACAGGAAAAGTGCGTATAGATCGGGAAACAGCAGGCTATCGCATTACACCCATAAAAACCCCAAAAAGCATCAGCATAACCATTCATAGTGATTTGGGCTTACAACTCGTACTTTGGTGTAATGCCCTGCCTTTGCCACTGCTAGACTGCGCTGACTTAGATCGCGTGCTTTCACAACTCACCCTGCCCTTGCCGCAAGACAAAATATTTTTTATTAAAAATGCTGAGCTCAGACCCGATGAACAAGCCGCCCTGGATAAATACCTTGAGAAAACCCAGATAAAACCACACATCAAATAGGCCATTCCCAATGAATTGTGAATATTTCCTTGACTATTCACAATTCATTGATTATATTTTGATACATGAACGCCAGCTCAGAGATCAAACAACAAATTATCGATGTGGCAGACAAACGCTTTCGGCGTTATGGTTTTGGCAAAACGACGATGGCCGAAATCGCAAAAGACTGCAATATGTCTGCAGCCAACCTCTATCGTTATTTTGAAAATAAAGAAACCATCGGCGTCACCATCTGCAAAATATGCCTCAGCGAAAAAGAGTCTATCGGGAAAGAAGTACTCAAACGTGCTGGACTCAGTGCGGGGGAGCGACTTGACGCTTTTTTCTTTGAAATTATGAAATCAACACATGACCTCTGCGCCAATGACCACCACCTTTTTGAACTGGTGGCCTTTATTTCCAAAGAACACGTGGGGATAGTGAAACGACATCAGGAGACCTTACGGGCTTTCATTGCCGAGATCCTTGCCGAAGGCAACCGAAGGGGTGAATTTGAGGTCGAAGATATCATTTCAACAGCAAATAGCATCCTGCTGGCAATGATTCATTTTTATTATCCACCCCTGGTCATGATGCCGACCTTCTCTTTCGAGGACTTAATTCAGGCGCAAAAAACCGTCGTGGCCCTACTCATTCAAGGCCTGGAGAAACATTGATTTTTTTTGACCTTGCTGTAAATACTTTAGAATATATTCAATAATTATTATTCAGCTTCCTTGAAGGAGGGATCGATATGGATGGCAAACGTTTGGGTGAATGGGTGATCCGTTTTCGCTGGTTGATCATTTTAGGCAGTCTCGCCATCGTGATGGGGGCAGGCAGCGGGGGGAAATACCTGGGTTTTTCAACCGACTATCGTGTCTTTTTTGGAAAAGACAATCCGCAGTTACAAGCCTTTGAACAATTGCAGGATACCTACACCAAGAATGATAATGTCATCTTTGCGCTGGAACCCAAAGACGGCGAGGTTTTTACGCGAGAAACCCTTGCTGTGGTCGAAGAACTGACACAGGCCTCGTGGCAAATCCCTTATTCGCTGCGTGTCGATTCAATTTCAAATTTTCAACACACCTGGGCCAACGGGGACGAGTTAATCGTCGAAGACCTGGTCAAAAATGCTCCAAGTCTTTCCGACGGCGATCTCAAACGCATCAAAGCCGTTGCCCTCGCAGAACCGCTGATACTCGGACGTCTTATTTCTCCTACAGGCCACGTGACAGGCGTAAACGTCACCATCAACCTGCCCGGCAAGTCGCTTGCAGAAGTGCCGGAAGTCGTCGCCTTTGTGCGTGAAATGGCAAGTGATATCGAAGCGGCCCACCCCGATATCTCAGTCTATCTCAGCGGCATGGTCATGATGAACAATTCTTTTTCGGAGGCCAGCCAAACCGATATGGCTGAACTGATCCCGATTATGTACCTCGTTCTTATTGTGGTCATGGGCTTTCTATTGCGTTCGATTTCGGGCACTTTTGTTGCGGTTCTGGTGATTGGCTTTTCCGTCTTAACGGCCTTGGGATTAGCCGGCTGGGGCGGTATGTTGTTTACGCCACCTTCTGCAAGCGCGCCCACCATCATTCTCACCTTGGCTTTAGCAGATAGCATTCATATTCTCGTGACCATGTTTCAGGAAATGCGACGGGGTCTGAGTCAAAAAGCGGCGATCATCGAATCCTTGCGGATCAACTTGCAGCCCGTCGTTCTGACTTCCGTCACAACCGCCATTGGTTTTTTAAGTATGAATACCAGCGACTCGCCGCCTTTTCGAGACTTGGGCAACATGGTCGCCATGGGTGTCATCGCCGCCTTGTTTTATTCCGTCTTTTTTCTTCCAGCAATGATGTCCATTGTCCCTGTACGGATCAAGGCCCAAGAAGGAAACCCTGATATTTTTATGGATCGCTTAGGCCGTTTTGTCGTTAGGCGTAGAAAACCGCTTTTTGTAGGGATGCTCTCGTTAACACTCCTTTTTGTTTTTTCCATACCAATGAATACCTTGAATGATCAATTCGTCAAATATTTTGACACACGTTACGCTTTTAGAACGGATACCGACTTCATTGTAGATAACCTCACAGGGATTTACCTCGTAGAGTATTCGCTTGAATCCGGGGATGAGGGCGGCGTCAGTAATCCAGAATACCTACAAAAACTGGAGGATTTTGCAAACTGGTACAAAGAACAAACCCAGATCATCCATGTCAGCTCGTTGACCGACATTATGAAACGCCTCAATAAAAATATGCACGGAGACGATCCCGCCTATTATAAAATACCGAATGACCGTGCGCTATCGGCACAATATTTACTGCTTTACGAGATGTCGCTGCCCTACGGTCTGGATTTGAATAATCAAATCAATATCAAAAAATCGGCGACACGTTTCACCGTAACCTTAGAAAGCGTGACCACCAATGAGATGTTGGCCTTGGAAGAAAAAGCACAGCAATGGCTTCGGGCAAACGGTTTGCCGACAATGCAAGTGCCCGGGGCCAGCCCGACGATCATGTTTTCCCATATTTCGGAGCGCAATATAAAAAGCATGCTTGTGGGTACTTCAATGGCGCTCATCCTGATTTCTGCAATTCTGGTTTTTTCATTACGGAGCATGAAAATTGGACTGATCAGCCTCATTCCAAACCTGGTGCCTGCGGGCATGGCCTTTGGTTTATGGGGGCTGATCGTAGGACAAATTGGTGTCGGGACTTCTATTGTCGCAGGCATGAGTCTGGGCATCGTTGTGGATGATACCATCCATTTTTTAAGTAAATATCTGCGCGCAAAACGCGAGCGCGGGATGGACAGCCGCAGGGCGGTACTTTACGCTTTTCATAATGTAGGTACAGCCCTTTGGGTCACCTCCGTGATCTTAGCAGCAGGATTTATTGTATTGACTTTTTCCGGCTTTGCCATTAATGCCCAAATGGGGGTTTTGACTGCAATCACCATCGTTTTTGCATTGGCAACAGATTTACTGCTCTTGCCTCCCTTGTTGATGTTGATGGAAAAACCTGAGACAGAAGAAAATAATGTCAGCAGCCCTTCAAAACCACAAATCGAAGGGACAGTCTAGGGCTGTACCCTCATTCAGAATATCATTATTGAACTTTTGATAAAGGAGTTTGTCATGACACGTTTTGTCCTTTTTTTAGTCATTTTAACCTTGTCGCCCTTGAGTGTATTCTCACAAAGCCCCGAAGAAAAGGGGCTTGGAATCGCGGTCGAAATGAATCGTCGAGACGATGCTTTTGGGGATTCGACATCGAACCTCGAAATGATCCTCAGAAATAAACATGGCGAAGAAAGTAAACGTGTCATGCGAAATAGAACACTTGAAGTTGTAGGAGATGGCGACAAAACATTAGTCATTTTTGACAATCCACGTGATGTGAAAGGCACGGCTTTTTTGAGCTTTACACACAAGATTAAAAATGACGACCAATGGCTGTTTTTGCCTGCGCTCAAACGCGTGAAACGGATCAGCTCTTCAAATAAATCGGGTTCATTTATGGGTAGCGAATTCGCTTACGAAGACATCACGAGCCAAGAAGTCGAAAAATATACCTATCGCTGGCTGAGAGATGAACCCTATGAAGGCAAGGCCGCTTTTTTAGTCGAACGAGATCCAGTCGATCCCAATTCGGGTTATACCCGCCAGTTGGTTTGGATAGACAGAGCCGAATATATTCCACTCAAAATCGAATTTTTTGACCGAAGAAATGCGCCATTAAAAACCCTAATTTTTCACGACTACCAACAATACCTCGAGCGATATTGGCGCGCGGGTCGCATGGAAATGCTTAATCTACAAACCGGGAAAAGCACTACTTTAAAGTGGCAGGATTATCAATTTAAAACGGGACTTTCAGACAAAGATTTTAACAAAAATAGCCTCAAACGGGCACGGTAAATTCTAAAAAATGCCGGGATTTCGCTTAAAAAGCCAAAGACAAATCCCCCCTGCCCCCCTTTTTTCAAAGGGGGGCAGGGGGGATTTCCACTTCGTCTTTTTTTTCGCGCTACTCTATTTTCTTTTCCCCCATTCCCCTGCCACTGCCGGGGAATGGTCTGGCTACATCTCCTCCGAAGCACGACTTTTTTTTCAAGATCCGCTGCATGAAGGGCAACGCGAACAATCGTTAGCCCTTGCGGCTCAACCCGAATATTATCATGCCTGGAAAGAAAGTAGTTTTACCGCCGTGCCTTTTCTGCGCCTGGACAGCGCTGACAGCAAACGCAGCCAACTCGACATTCGTGAATTTTTTTACCTCTGGTATCCGGGGGAATTTGAGTTGGGGATTGGCATCCGAAAAGTCTTTTGGGGCGTGACTGAATCACAACACCTGGTGGACATCATCAATCAAACAGACCTGCTCGAATCCCCCGACCGCGAAGAAAAATTAGGACAAGCCATGGTCAATCTCTCGATTGACCGCGATTGGGGTACATTCGATTTTTTTCTCCTCCCTTATTTCCGTGAACGGACTTTCCCTGGGAGAAAAGGACGTTTGCGCACCGCTTTTGTTGTGGATACCGATCAAGCCCAATATGAAAGCGGCGACAAGCAGGCTCATCTCGATTATGCCTTACGCTTCATACGAACCCTTGGTGACTGGGATCTTGCTTTGTCTCATTTCCAAGGCACCAGCCGCGATCCATCTTGCAAAATCGGGACAGATGACTCAGGCAATCCCGTTTTTATTCCCTTTTATGATCAGATCGGGCAAACAGGACTCGAACTCCAGCTTGTCGCAGAAGCCTGGCTTTGGAAACTGGAAGCCATCCATCGCAGCGGACAAGGCAAAAGCTATCAAGCCTGGACGGGCGGGTTTGAATACACCTTTACCGGTATCTTTGAAACCCAGATGGACTTAGGTGCAATCAGTGAATGGCTCCATGACAGCCGAGGTCAGCGTGCTCCATCCCCTTTTGAAGACGATCTCATGGCCGGGTTTCGTCTGGCCATCAATGACATGGCCAGCACTGAAGTGCTCGTAGGTCTTATTCAAGATTTAGATCAAGCGTCAAAAATGATTAGCATAGAAGCCAGCCGCCGTATCACGGATCACTGGAAGATCGAAGTCGAAGGCTTTGCCTTCATCCAACAATCCAAAAAAGATTTTCTCTACGCATTAAGGGACGATGACTTTCTCCAAATGACGCTCTTCTATTATTTTTAAATCCGTGTAATGTTTAGCGGGAACGATTAGCGGTGGCGTTTGTTGAATCTTTGTGTATAAACGCCGTTGATGTGTCTCATCCATCTGGCAAGGTTGGCTTCTGGTGTCTGAATCAGTAGGTGGTAATGGTTTGCCATGAAGCAATATGCAGCTATCCTAACATGCCACATCTCTTCGGTTT
>VAOX01015955.1_pt1 | contig 21473 bp, 21 predicted proteins | sample 3393891 | NCBI WGS metagenome assembly VAOX01 (sample SAMN08290429, study PRJNA428436) | hydrothermal vent metagenome | isolation source: Deep-sea hydrothermal vent chimney | place: Indian Ocean: Southwest Indian Ridge | depth 2822 m m | reverse complement strand
CCCTCTGCGACATAGCCTTCATTGTCCAGCAACATGGCTTCATCATAACCATCGGTTACCGCTTCCTGTAATGCCAGCATGGAATTAATGTAATGACCATTTGCTTTCGCTTTACACATACTGATATTGACATGATGACGGGTATAGGAAGATGTGCGAATACGAATACCCTTTTCCAGCGCTTCCTTACCCAGATAGGCACCCCACTCCCAGGCAGCAACCATGACATGCACACGCAGATTATCCGCGCGAATACCCATCCCTTCCGAACCATAAAAACACATGGGACGAATATAGGCTGATTCCAGATTATTCTCACGCACCACGGTGCGCTGTGCTTCATTCAAAATTTCTTTATCAAAAGGAATTTTCATCTGCATAATATGCGCTGAGTCAAATAGACGATCGGTATGTGCCTGCAGGCGAAAAATAGAGGTGCCCAGCTCGGCTTTATAGGCACGAACACCTTCAAACACACCCATACCATAATGTAAGGTGTGGGTTAATACGTGGACTTTTGCCTCACGCCAGGGAACCAGCTCCCCGTCAAACCAGATAACGCCATCTCGATCGGCCATGGTTTGCATACTTTTCTTCTCCTGCAATCTTTTTAAACAAAAATTAAAATTTCTTTTTACTGCCACTCGGGGTGTTATTCTTTGTGATAATCAATTTTTTGCTGAATCCGGCGTTTCTATATCTGGCATTAAGCGCCGCCAGACGCTTATCACCTTTTCACGATGCGCCTGCACTTCGTTATCATCACTATTACATTTCAGGCTTTGCCAGTTTTTTAACTTACGGAAATAGCGGTAAGCCGCCGCCAGCACGGTTGCTTCTTTGTCCTGATACCAGCCCGCCTGCTTCAAACAACCAATCAGCGCTAATGTTGCCGTATGCCGGAGACAGTCAGTATGGTCTACAGCCTTCAATAACACCCCCGCCTGGGTCATAAACTCTATGTCAATCAGACCCCCTGTATCGCACTTAATATCAGGCTCCACCGATTTTGTAGTCAGATGCCGGTGCATTTTTTTACGCATAGCGGCAACACCTTCAAGCAGGTCTGCGACATTTCGTGACTGCGCCAGAACCAGAGACCGGATTCTATCAAATTCCTGCTCGATAGGGGGGCTTCCGGCAATGAATCGAGCCCGAATTAATGCCTGATGTTCCCAGATCCAGGCTTTTTCCTGCTGATAATCTGCAAATGCCGATATACTACTCACCAGCAGACCGGACTGCCCATTCGGTCGCAGGCGGGTATCTGTCGCATACAACAATCCGGAGCAGATTTGTGTACTGAGCAGATGAATAACTCTTTGCGCTACCCTGGCAAAAAAATACCGGTTATCAACCGATTTTATACCCACTGTCTGCTGCTTTTCACCCCAACTATCATGCAGAAAAATAATATCCAGATCAGAATCATAGCCCAGCTCATGACCACCTAGTTTGCCATAGCCAATAATAGACAGGGTCGGGTGATTAGTTTCTCCATTACGCTGACATGATGGCTCTCCATAGCGTACAACCATCGCCTGCCAGGCTAACTGTAATACCTGTTTTAGTATGGCATCGGCCGTCTCGGTCAGCCGGTCGGCAACTACCTCTACTGGCAAGTCATAAAACACATCCAGCATGGCTACTTTAAAATCACGCTGCCGTTTAAACTGTCGCAGACGATCCATCTGTTCTTCCAGCAGGCTGTCTTCATGTTCCTGACCAATCTGTGTTAACTGCCGCTGTAATTGAACGTCAATATTTTCTTCAAATAAAAACAGCTCCTCGGTATTAAGCAAGCTGTCGAGTAACAACGGGTAGCGGGCAATATTCTGCGCAAACCAGTCGCCAGCCTGGCTTAAACGCAATAGCTGCTGCTGTAGCGCCGGGTACTCATTAAGCATACTGACATAAACCGCCCGCCCGGCAATCGACTGTAAAATATTGACTACTCGCTGTATCACCCTGGGGGCATCACGATACTGATGCGCCTGGCGCAATAGCGAGCTTAACAGCTGCAATAAAAGCCGCCGGTTATCTGTACGTAACTGTTTAACCGGTATTGACTGCTGAAAATGTAATAATGATTTCAGTATTCCCTCGGTATTTACAAACCCTGCCTTTGATAGCCAGGTCATTAATAATTCGCTATTTTCCGGCTGTTCCCAGAATAACAATAATCCCTCTATGTAAGGATCTGCACTGCTGCTGTCTTCACCCTGCGCCTTTCCCAGTTCGATTATCCGGGTAAAAACTTTTTCTACATAATCACGCTGGGTGCTTAGTTGTTTTAGTAGCTCACCCCAGTTACCTATATCCATTGCCACACATAATCGTGCTTGCATCAATGCATCATCCGGCAGAGAATGTGTCTGTTGATCACGCTGCATTTGCAGGCGGTTCTCCAGTTTTCGCAAGAACCAGTAAGCATGGATTAAACTGCTACTGTCTTCGGCAGATAAATAGTTTTTCTGTGCCAGCAGCCCAAGTGCCGCAATAATACTACGCACCCGTAAGGCAGGTTCTCTTCCCCCTCGCAGCAACTGAAAAGTCTGCCCGATAAACTCAATTTCTCGAATGCCTCCCCGACCCAGCTTGATATTATTTTTCATTCCTTTGCGGGCAACCTGCGCGGCAATCATCATCTTCATTTCACGAATCGAAGCAAATGCACTGTAGTCCAGATATCGCCTGAAAATAAAAGGGGTTAACAATTTCTGTAACTGTGCCCGATGATGCTGCAAGCCACTGACAACATGCGCCTTCATCATGGCATAGCGTTCCCAGTTGCGCCCCTGCATCTGGTAATACTGCTCCATTGCGGAAAAACTCATTACCAGAGAGCCACTGTCACCATTAGGTCGTAACCGGGTATCAACCCGGTAAACAAAACCATCCGCCGTTACTTCGTGTAAATATCTGACCAGTTTTCTTGCCACCCGGAGAAAATATTCATAACAGGGTACACGCCTCGGCCCCGTCGTTTCACCATCCTCAGCATAGGCAAAAATCAGGTCAATATCGGAGGAGAAATTTAATTCCCTGCCACCCATTTTACCCATTGCAAGAATCAATAAAGACTGCACCTGTCCCGCATTATCAACTGGCCGGCCAAAAATAGAGGTAAGTTCCTTTTCGATACTTACCAGCGTTTGCGACACAATGGCCTGTGCCAGATCACTAAGTTCATACAGAATCTGTTCTGTCGAAGCACAGAGCGCCAGATCCCGCCACGCTATACGCAACATCTGCTGCTGCCTAAGCTGGCGCAGAGCCTGCATAATACCCGCCTCATCCTGCACCGCCTCAGACAGTGCTGTGCTTACTATTTCCCGGTAATTTAGCAAAGACCGGCTGGTATTGATATTTTCATCCAGTAATTCCTGCACCCTATCAGGACGGCGAATACAGGCCTGAGCAACAAAATCACTGCATGCCCATAATTTACCAAGGAGTGGTAAATCAAACCCGGCTTCGGCATTAATCGATTTTTGTTCACAACTCAGTTGCCAGTCGGCCCAGTAATGGCTGACTGTTTGCCGTAGAGAAGAGGGAACCTGTTGCAAAACATCAGAAATCATTACAATTTATTACTTGAATTCAGGCTCTTTTATTTTCACCTGATCTACCCGATAATCCGGTAACAGGGTTTATATTCCGAACCCGGCAGCTTCATCCTTTTCTGTTCAACAAATGCCGTTAGCAGAGCATCCATCGGTGCCATAACTTCTTTGTCGCCGCGTAACTCAAACAGACCATTCTCTTCAATTGAACGAATTCCATCCTCCTTTACATTTCCGGCCACCACACCGGAAAAAACCCGGCGTAAATTTGCCGCCAGCTCATGGCTATCCTGATCTTTATGTAACGCCAGGTTATTCATATTTTTATGGCTCGGGTCAAACGGCTGCTGAAATGACTCCGTAATCGTCAACGACCAGTTATAATAAAAAGCATCCCCCTGTTTTTCACGAAAATGCTGCACCTGTTTCATTCCCGCCTTCATTTGAATGGCCACTCGAACCGGGTCATCAATAATAATCCTGTAGCGTTGCTGTGCATCCAGACCAATCGTATCGAGAATAAAACGGTTAACCTGTTTAAAATAATTTTCTGAGCTTTTGGGACCAGTAAGAATAAGTGGAAAAGGAATCGATTTATTATCCGGATGCAATAGAATTCCCAATATATATAAAATTTCCTCTGCAGTGCCAGCGCCGCCGGGAAAGATGACAATGCCATGTCCCGTACGGACAAATGCCTCCAGCCGTTTTTCAATATCGGGAAGAATAACCAGATCATTAACAATCGGATTGGGCGACTCGGCAGCAATAATCCCCGGCTCCGTCAAACCCAGATATCGCCCCACACCGCTATGCTGTTTGGCATGTCCGATGGTTGCCCCTTTCATCGGTCCTTTCATTGCGCCCGGACCACAACCGGTACAGATATCAAGATTGCGCAAGCCTAATTGATAACCCACTTCTTTGGTATAATCATATTCTTCCCGGCTAATCGAATGCCCGCCCCAGCAAACCACAAGATTCGGCTCCTTTCCCGGCTGCAAAATATGGGCATTACGCAGTATATGAAATACCGCATTGGTAACATCATCCGACACCGCCAGATTGAAGCGCGACGAATTCACTATTTTGTTATGTACGTAGATAACATCCCTTAATACAGAAAATAAATGCTCATTGATCCCGGTAATCAGGCCGCCATCTACAAAAGCCACCGCTGGCGCATTGCTCAAGGCTAATTTAATACCACGCTGACATTGAACCACTTCGATCTTAAAATCAGGATAACGTTGCAACAACACCTTACCATCATCCACCGCACTCCCGCAGTTCAATACCGCCAGCGCACAATTACGGAAAATCTGTGCCAACTCACCTTTGCTGGTGGTTAAAATTCGCCTAACTTCAAACTGTGACAATGTTTCAAGCTGGCCTCTAGGGGAGACAATGGCATTAATTACATCAAATTTCATCTTCTGACTCTTTTACTTTTTCTTTACACACAAGTTTACTGAAACGGATGAAAGGATACCTGTTGTTCAAGACACGCTGTAAATACCTCCATGTAAGCTCGACACCCGCACACCCCTGCGGCTGACGGCCTTTAACAACCGGTATCCCTCTCATCCATCCTGTTAGTATATCCGATGGTTTAAATAAAACAGCTTCCCTGGAAAAAGTTCCATGACCCCATTGTATTGTCATACAAACGTCATAAGCCGGTCATATTTTCTTCATAAAATCATCTTATAGTCTCTTCTGTTTTTTAATCCAGTGACAAAACTGTGTTTCGTCGTGTCACGGCTAATCAATCCATAACGGGAGAAAACTGAATGCATAAACATATATTAACCGCCGCTATTATAACGGCCTGCACTGGCATGAGCTTCACTGCTCTTGCCGCAGAAAATGGCAAGACCACTGTAGGTGGTAAAGCCTATCTGGATATTACCAGTATTAATCAGACCAGTGATGGGAAAAAAACTAATGCCAGCGGTATAGGTGCTGATGGCAAACGTTTCTATCTTGGCATTAACCACACTTTTGATTCTATGTGGTCAGCAAATCTAACCACCGACTTTAAATATATAAGCAATGATGCAGCCACTCAGCTTTATGTTAAAAAAGCATATCTACAGGCTAAATTTTCCGATGCCGCCGTACTACGCATTGGCTCTGCCGACCTGCCATGGATACCTTTTGCCGAGCATATGTATGGCTATCGCTACGTGGAAAATGTTCTTATCGACCGGCTCAAATTCGGTACCTCTGCCGACTGGGGCTTTCACCTGAAAGGCAAGTTTATTAATAACAGAGTGCAATACGCCGTCTCCGTTATCAATGGTAATGGCTACAAAAACCCTTCTCGCTCAAAGACTATGGATATTGAAGGCCGTATCAGCGCAACACCGATAAAAAACCTTACCCTGGCGGCCGGCTTTTATAACGGAAAACTCGGACAGGACACACAGATTGCCAGTGCCAAAAACACAGCATCTCGGGTAAATCTTCTGGCTGATTATCACCTTGCTATGTTTAATGTTGGTGGTTCATATTTCAGCGCCACCAACTACTCCAAAACAGCAGTAAAAACCGGTCCCAGTGACAAGTCGGATGGCTATTCATTATGGGGCACGATTAAGCCCACCGGAAAGGTAGCTATCTTTGCCCGTTATGATTCATCCAATCCCAGCAAAGATATAAAACCCAACCTGAAAGACACTTATTATAATGTTGGTGTCTCTTATACGGCTCGCAAGAATGTTGATCTGGCGCTGGTTTACAAGCACGACAAAGTTGAGAACGGCAGCATTAAAACCAGCAACGGCACAATCAGCGGCACTAACGAAGGAAAATACGACGAAGTCGGCCTCTGGGCACAGGTTAAGTTTTAGCACCAACCCCCGAATGGATGAATGCGCAATGACTCCTGCGCCCCAGGGATGGACTTTTTTAAAATGCCGGCAATATTGCCGGCATTTTTGCGTGCGGTTAAAACTTATCCGTCACCGCTCCCTGCGATGCCGAACTCACCAGTTTTGCATATTTAGCCAGTGCCCCGCGGGTTTCTTTGGGCAGCGGTGGCGTCCATTTACTCAGGCGGGCATCGATTTCCTGCTGGGGAATATTCAGGTTAATGGTTCGATTTTCCGCATCAATGGTAATGCTGTCACCATTTTCAATGATGGCAATCGGGCCGCCTACCGCCGCCTCTGGTGTGACATGACCAACCACAAATCCATGGCTACCACCGGAGAAACGCGCATCGGTAATTAACGCTACCTCCTTACCCAGTCCTTTGCCTGTAATCGCACTGGTCGGGCTTAGCATTTCACGCATACCGGGGCCGCCGACCGGACCTTCATGACGGATCACCACTACATCATTTTTTACTACTACATCATTCAATATTGCCTGCAATGCTGCTTCTTCCGAATCAAATACGCGGGCGTTGCCGGTAAAACTCAGGCCTTCTTTGCCAGTAATTTTCGCCACCGCACCGGTAGGGGCAATATTGCCATATAAAATTACCAGATGACTGTCCTTTTTAATCGGGTTATCCATAGCGCGAATAATGTCCTGTTCGTCCGGGTAGGATTTCACTTCCGCCAGATTTTCCGCCAGCGTTTTACCGGTTACGGTCATACAGTCACCGTGCAATAAACCGGCCTGCAATAATAATTTCATCAATGGTCGAATACCGCCAATAGCGATTAATTCAGACATTAAATATTTACCGCTGGGCTTGAGGTCTGCCAGCATCGGCACTTTCGCCCCGATACGGCTAAAATCATCCAGTTCAAGTTTCACCTTTGCGGTGTGCGCCATCGCCAGCAAATGCAGTACAGCGTTAGTGGAACCACCTAGCGCAATAACAACGGTAATGGCATTTTCAAATGCCTCACGCGTCATAATATCGGCAGGCTTAATATCTTTTTTAATCAGATTCATCACTGCTTCGCCAGCGCGAAAACAGTCATTTCTCTTTGCATCGGATACAGCTTCCTGCGCAGAACTATTGGGCAGGCTCATGCCCAGTGCCTCAATTGCCGAGGCCATGGTATTGGCTGTGTACATACCGCCACAGGAACCCGGCCCCGGTATGGCGGTTTCTTCCACTATCCGCAATTCTTCTAGGGATACCTTGCCACTGGCCACGCCACCCACGGCTTCAAATACCGATACAATGTCACGCCGCTCGGCACCAGGCTTAATGGTGCCTCCATAAACAAAGATCGATGGTCGGTTTAATCGCGCCAGCGCCATAATACAGCCCGGCATGTTTTTATCGCAGCCACCAATGGCAACCAGACCATCAAAACCTTCAGCACCAGCAACGGTTTCTACCGAATCGGCAATTACTTCACGTGACACCAGTGAATAACGCATTCCCGGGGTACCCATTGAAATACCATCTGAAACGGTAATGGTGTTGAAGATAACGCTCTTACCGCCAGCTTCATTTGCCCCTTTTGCCGCATCATCCGCCAGTTTGTTAATATGCATATTACAGGGTGTTACCATGCTCCAGGTCGAGGCAATCCCCACCTGTGGCTTTTTAAAATCGGCATTTTCAAAACCGACTGCGTGCAACATGGCACGACTGGGTGCCTGCTCAACACCATCTACAATAATTGAAGAAAACTTACGAAATTTATCATCTGCCATGTGGAACCTGCCTGATCGTCTACCCGATTCAAATTAGTAAAATTTATAATACGAGGAAACATTTGGCTTATCCAATGTTTCCGTTAACATTCAACCTGAAAAAAATCATCTGGACCACAAAAAGTCTGCACAATTTTATCTCCAACTGATTTTTTCAGGTTGAATGCCTCTATGAATCGCGTATATTACAGGGTAACTTCGCACGAATGTAGTGCTGATCGCATGAACTGACGGGGAAATTGCGGAATAATACAATGACGAACAAAACACAGCAGCCGGAAAAGGGCAATAACAATAATAATTCGCATGTGGACTGGTTCCGGCAATCCGCTCCTTATATACACGCACACCGCAGTCGTACACTGGTTATCCTGTTTGGTGGCGAGGCGGTTGAAGCGGACGGTTTTGCCCACCTCATCCACGATATTGCCCTGCTAGGCAGCCTCGGAGTACGTATTATTCTGGTTCATGGTGCCCGTCCGCAGATTAAACACCAGCTTGAAACACTGGGGATTCACTCCAAATTTGCAGAAAATCTGCGCATCACCCGCCATGACGATATGCCAGCGGTTGAACAGGCTATCGGTCAGGTTCGCATGAGCGTTATCGCCCAGCTTTCTATGGGTCTGCCAAACACACCCATGGCTGGTGCTTTCGTGCGTGTTGTCTCCGGTAATTTCGTCACTGCCCAGCCCTATGGTATCCATCATGGTGTCGATTTCTGCCAGACCGGCAACGTGCGTAATATTGATGCAAAATCAATTAGCCAGCAACTGGAAAATAATAATGTGGTCTTGCTCTCACCCATCGGTTATTCCCCCAGCGGCGAGGTATTTAACCTGCGTGCTGAGGATGTCGCCACCGAAACAGCGATTGCAACCCATGCTGATAAACTGATTTTTATTATGGAAAATAATGGCGTTAATGATGCCAGTAATCAGCTTTTGCAACAGCTCAACCTGCCTCAGGCTGAACACTGGCTGACACTGCACGGCAACAGCAATTCACGCCCGAAACAGAATAATCTGGATACCCAGTCACATCTGAATAATGCCGCCAGAGCCTGCCGTGGTGGGGTGCGTCGGGTGCATTTAATCAGCCGCGAGATTAATGGTGCGCTGCTGCTGGAGCTGTATACCCGCGATGGTATCGGCACGTTGGTGACGGCTGACAATTATGAAGGTCTGCGTACCGCAGGCATTGAAGATATTGGCGGGGTAATGGCACTGATTGCCCCACTGGAAGAAAAAGGGGTGCTGGTCAAACGCTCCCGCGAACAACTGGAACTGGATATTCATAACTTTACCGTGATTGAACGTGACGGTATGGTTATCGCCTGTGCCGCCCTGTTTCCCTTTGAAAAAGAGCAGGTTGCTGAACTGGCCTGCCTGGCGGTACATAAAGATTATCAGGATAACGGCAGAGGGGAAGATCTGCTACAGCATATTGAATGGCAGGCAAGAAAAAAACACATGACAAAACTATTTACCCTGACCACACAGACCATGCACTGGTTTATTGAACGCGGTTTTACGGAATGCAACCTGAACACCATACCCATGAAAAAAAAATCACTATATAATTTCCAGCGTAATTCAAAAACCCTCTGTAAAACATTAGATTAATTCGGATTCAACAAAACTACATGACCATTTTGAATATTCCTCAAAGTGTTATTGAGGAAAATGTCCATACTGCTCTTCAGGAAGACATTGGTGACGGTGACATTACCGCCGCACTGATTCCTGCCGAAAATATTTCGCTGGCCACGGTCATCACCCGTGAACCCTGCGTATTTTGCGGGATGGACTGGTTTGAGGAAACCTACCGTCAGCTCGATGATGAGGTTTTGATCGACTGGTGTATTGAAGATGGAGACCTCATTGAGGCCGGTCAGATAATCTGCACTCTCAGCGGCTCATCACGCCATATTGTCAGCGGCGAACGCACGGCTATTAACTTCATCCAGACCTTATCGGCCACGGCAAGCTGTGCGGCAGACTATGCCAGACAGGTAAGCGATACTAATACCACAGTACTGGATACCCGTAAAACAATTCCGGGCCTGAGACTGGCACAGAAATATGCGGTATCGTGTGGTGGCTGTGAAAACCACCGTCTGGGTCTGTATGACGCCTTCTTAATTAAAGAAAATCATATTAATGCCTGTGGCAGTATACAAACGGCAGTCGAACAGGCACATTTTTATAATCCGGAACTGCCTGTGGAAATCGAAGTGGAAAATATTGATGAACTGGAAACTGCCATTGCCGCTGGGGTTGATCGTGTTCTGCTGGATAACTTTGATTCCGACACGCTTAAGCAGGCCGTTGCACGCTGTAACGGGAAGGTAATTACCGAGGCATCTGGTAATATTACCCTGGAAAATATACACCATATTGCTGCCACTGGTGTCGATTATATTTCTACCGGCGCACTCACCAAAGATATCCGGGCGATTGACCTGTCTATGCGGTTCGACTTTTAGAAAATAACTAACGTGTCGGGATTAAGAAAATTTATCCGCTGGATACTACTGATTATCTGGCTCTTTATCGGTGTATTGCTTACCCTGTTTTTTCTGCATAAAAGTATGCCCCCAGCAAGCCTGGCCAGCCGTGTCGTCCGGGGCTGGTTACATTTACTGACCGCTCTGCTCGGAGTAAACATTAAAATATACGGAAAACCGTTAACTGGTCGCACATTATTTGTTGCCAACCATATTTCCTGGCTGGATATTCCAGTTATCGGTAGCCTGATTCCGGTGCATTTCCTATCCAAATATGAGGTAAAAACCATGCCGGTTATTGGCTGGCTGGCAACTCGTGCAGGCACATTATATATCAAACGTGGGAACAAACATTCTGCTTGCGATGCCACCGCAGAAATCGCCAGGATACTGAAACGCAATCAAAACAGCCTGATTTTTGCTGAGGGCACCACCACGGACGGGAATATCAGAAAATTTCACAGCCGTACCCTGCAAAGCGCCATTGATACCCAGGCAATGGTACAACCAGTCGCGATTTTCTACCCTGTCAGCAACCCACTAACTCGGAAAAAACAACTCAACCCGGCAACCTTATTTACCGGCGACACTACGATAGGGGAATCTACCGACCGAATTATGCGCAGCCCGTCGATTGATGTTAGCGTACATTTTCTCGCCCCCATCCAGGCGATTGATCAGACCCGCGATGAACTGGCCTTGCATGCCTTTGAGGAAGTGGTCAACGCCATAAAAAATATGCAAGCCTGAGAAATCCCGCTGGTAGCCAGACTCATCTTTTTATCATCACCACTCTAGATAGAAAAAATAGCCCTGATGCCGCCACAACAATCGCTGGCCCTGTTGGGATATCCCACTGTAACGAACCGGTTAAACCGGCCATTACCGCTGCAATAGCAAATATAATAGAAATCCACAGCATCTGTAACGGGGAGTGTGAAAACAGCCGGGCGCTGGCAGCAGGGATGATGAGTAGTGCGGTAATCAGCAAAATTCCCACGACATTGATCGCCACAGCAATAACCATCGCCAGCAACAGCATAAAAACAAATTTGTAACGATCAACATGAATCCCGTCAATGCGGGCCAGATCCTCGTTAACCGAAAGCGATAACAACGCCGACCACATGCGTGAAAATACAAGCAGAATAATAACCACACCGGCATACATCCAGATCAGCTCAGACTGATCAATCGCCAGAATATCGCCAAACAGATAGGCCATTAAATTAATAACATGCCCGTTTACCTGCAGCACCGACACCACAACCAGACCCGCTGCCAGCGCACTGTGAGAAAGGATGCCCAACAGCGTATCGGTGGATAAATCACTCTGCTTTTCCAGCCAGTACAACAGGATGGCAATCGTTATACCAATAACGGCAACACCGAATAAGGGCAGTGTTTGCATCGCAATAGAAAGCGCCACACCAAGTAGCGCTGCATGGGCAAGCGTGTCGCCAAAATAGGCCATCCTCCGCCATACCACGATACAACCTAAAGGGGCGGCCACCAGTGCCAGTGCAATGCCGGCAAGTAACGCTGTGATAATAAAATTATCCATCTTTATCGGCCTTTGGCGCTACCTTTACTCCGGTATGTGCAGGCGCAGCAGAATGGTACTCACAGTTCAGACAGGATGCAGATTTAATCACCTTGCCATTAACGTCATGTTCATGATCGTGGTGGTGTGAATACAGAGCCAGTCCATTAAGTGCCGAGCCAAACAGTTTTAAATATTCAGGATGTTCACTGACATCATCAGGATGCCCGGTACAACATACATGCGTATTCAGGCAAACCACTCTGTCGGTTGATACCATCACCAGATGCAGGTCATGGGAAACCATTAAAATGCCACATTTATGGCTATCACGAATTGTTTTAACCGTGTTATACAGTGTTTGCTGACCAATCACATCCATCCCGGCAGCTGGCTCATCCAGCACCAGAAGTTGTGGTTTTTTCAGTAATGCCCGCGCCAGCAATACGCGTTGCATTTCCCCACCGGAAAGCCCCTGCATGGCGCTATCGTACAGGGGCGCAATATCCAGCTCGTTTAAAATGACCTGCACATGCCGGGTGATGGATTTATCGGTTCGATAGAATACTTTTGCAGACAGCGCCAGAAAATCACGCACACGCAAGGGCATGACCTGAGGAATATGTATTTTTTGCGGAACATAACCCGTGCGTAAGTTCTGGTAGCGAAAAACGTCCCCGCTATTCGCTTTACGCAAACCCAGTAATATCTGTATCAGGCTGGTCTTGCCGGCACCGTTCGGACCAATAAGCGTAATAATTTCCTGCTGATGGATTTGCAGTGATACATCACGCAGAATCGTCTTGCCTTTTTTCGAGAAGTTTATATGCTCCGCATTAAGCAGTGTAACGGACATTCAATGCAACGATGGGTTAATAATGCTATATTGTAACATACGTGTCCAACCTGAAATATCCTGACCCGAACACTCGCCTGCCATGCTAAAAAACCATGCTATTACCGCCGTTTCCTGCCTGCTATTTTTCTTTTCTTTCACCTCAGCTGGCGCCTCCTCTCTCAATGTACTGGTGACGATCAGACCTTTGCACTCTCTGGTTGCCGCAGTTATGCAGGGAGCAGGTAAGCCGGTACTTCTTCTCGACTCAACACAGTCCCCTCACCATGTTAATCTGCGCCCATCCGACTATGAAAAACTGGCCAGGGCTAATATTGTTTTCTGGGCAGGTCCTGCAATGGAAACTTTTTTACCCACTATAGAAAAAAGATATGAAAAAAAAGCAGACTTTATTGCTTTAATGCAGGCAAAAGGCATTCATCTTCTGCCCGCCCGCAGGCAAAATGAACTCTCGACAGACAAAAATGAACGTAATAAAAACGAAACCGGGCAGTCTGTTTCGATAGATCCACATTTCTGGCTATCTACCTACAACGCGGCACAGATTGTTAAAGCTGTCAGCAGAAAACTAATAGCAGCCGATCCTGCCCATGCGGCTATTTACAGACACAACCGTAATAAAACCCTCCAGCACATTGCCACTCTACAACAGATGCTTGCCAGCAAGCTGCAACATACTGATACACCCTTTATTACCTATCATGATGCCTATCAGTATTTTTCAAAAGAATACCAGCTTAATCGTCTGGCTTCGGTAAGTTTAAATGAAACCGCCCCACCCGGGATTAAACAGATTCGTTATATAAAAAATCTACTTAAAAGCCGTCATGTTCATTGCCTTTTCTATGAAGCACCGGTCAAGCCACCCATTATTCAGACCCTGGTACAGGGTACCCATGGCATACAGGTGATAGAACTGGATGCGCTTGGCACTATGCTAAAACCCGGCCCGGCATTATGGTTTGAGACACTCACCCATCTGAGCAATCATCTTACACAGTGCCTAAAAAAGTCCTGATATCGTAGCAATCATGCAGCCATAAAAAAATACCGGCCTAACCGGCCTTTTTTTACAAAAAATGACAATGGCGTATATACTCATAGACTCTTGTTAGCGCTTTGTCAGGTGGCTTTATACCACAGTCACTATATTAGGAGACCGTTTAAGAACATGATACACCAGCAAAAACTTCGTTTCTCCACCCGCGGCAGGGGAACCTATAACATTAGCGATAAAATTGAAGACTGTGTTAAAAAATCGGGGATTAAGTCCGGTATCTGCCACCTGTTTATTCAACACACCAGCGCTTCGTTAATTATGTGTGAAAATGCCGATGTAACCGTGCGTGAAGACCTCAACCGATTTATGGCGAAACTGGTGCCCGATGGCAGCCCGTTGTTCAGGCATCAGGATGAAGGTCCCGACGATATGCCTGCACACGTGCGTACCACACTGACACAAACCAGCCTGTCTATTCCGGTTAGCAAAGGCCGATGCGACCTCGGTACCTGGCAGGGAATTTATTTATGGGAACACCGAACAAACTATCATAAAAGGAATATCGCCGTCACCGTGATGGGTGAATAAGCGATTCAGGGAAACTAATTACCGTTCCCCTTAGTAAGTAAAGGATCCTGCTGTTTACTCAACTTTCCACCATTTCAAAATCACCCTTACCCGCGTTGCATTCCGGACATTCCCAGTCTTCCGGGACATCTTCCCAGCGGGTACCCGGGGCCAGACCATGCTCCTCATCACCCAGTTCTTCGTTATAAATATAACCACATACAATACAAGTTAAAATTTTGTAATCCATCATTATGCCTCTTTTGCCATGTAACAGGAATACGGCTATTCTACACAGAGAGGATTAGTATAATATACACAATTGTTGTTGATATCCGAGTCTCCCATAAATACGAGTTATCCGTCATGAAAACCAGTCCTCCTCCCGTTGTATTATGTTTCTCCGGCCTCGATCCCACAGGTGGTGCCGGTATTGCTGCCGATATTGAAACGCTAAGCAGCCACGGCTGCATTACCGCTCCGATTATCACCACCGCAACGGTTCAGGACACCGTCAATGTCAGTTCTTTTTCGCCTATGCCACCAGACCTGCTGATAGAACAGACCCGCGCAATCCTCGAAGACATGCCGGTCAAGGTGATAAAAATCGGCGTTGTTGGTAGTGCAGAAATAGCCATGGCGATTCGTTCTATCCTGATTGATTACCCTGATATTCCGGTTATTTATGATCCGGTGCTGAGTACCGAAAAAGGTGGCTTGCTCAGTACGGAAGACCTGGTGGATACGGTGCGAACCCTGTTACTGCCTTTAACCAAAGTACTCACGCCTAATATTTTTGAAGTTCACGCCTTTTCTCCTGGCTCTGATACCCCCGCTGCGGCGGCAATGGGACTACTGGAAACAGAGGTGGAATATATCCTGCTTACCGGCACCCATGCAAAAACCACCGATATTGTACATACCCTTTATTGTAACCACCGCGAAATTGAAGCTTTCCATAACGAACGTCTGCCGCATAAATATCACGGCTCCGGCTGCACGCTCGCTGCCAGTATTGCCGCTCAGATAGCACTGGGTCAGGATGTTCTCGGTGCCGTTAGACAGGGCCTGGACTATACCTATAAAACTCTGCTTCATGCCAACCGTATCGGTATGGGACAATATCACCCCAATCACTTTTTCCGGGATAAATAAGCACGTGACGACAGCCAGCAAACCGCCGTGTAAAGGCGTGTATGCAATCACGGATGAGCGGTTATTACCCGAAAATCTGTTCCCACAGAAAATACGGCAGGCACTGGAGGGTGGGGTGCGAATCATTCAGTATCGCGATAAAAGCGCCGATGCCACAAAGCGGTTAGAACAGGCAACATTGCTACGCCATTTATGCCAGCAATATCAGGCCTTACTGATTATTAATGACGATATCGAATTATGCCGGGCGGTTCAGGCCGATGGTGTCCATCTGGGTGAAGAGGATAACGCTATCAGCTACGCCAGAACACGACTCGGCCATCACGCTATTATCGGCGCCTCCTGCTATAATCAGTTTTCACTGGCAAAACAGGCGAAACAGTCCGGCGCTGATTATGTGGCATTTGGCACCCTCTTTCCCTCCCCGACAAAACCGGATGCTGTCACGGCAGAATTAGGCCTGATCGAAAAGGCCAGTAAACACCTCAATATTCCTGTGTGCGCTATCGGCGGCATTACCGCAGACAATGCCAGTAAACCGATTAGTGCCGGTGCGGATATGATCGCTGTAATCAGCAGCCTGTTTGCGCAGACTGATATCCAGAAAACAGCGGATAAAATGGCAAGATTATTTCATGCCGACTGATTCCTGCACGCAACACACCACTCTGTCACATGCCTGTTACTCTAATCACAGGGAGGGTCTGCCAGTAAGCCGATTGCTTCTACTTATTCTAATCTTTTTTGTTATCACCGGCGGCGGTCAATCTGCCCAGGCAGCGGGAGTACCCGCACCACCTGAAATACCTGGAACCCCTGAACTGAAAAAACCCGCCCCCCGTTATGAACCACCTGTCGAACAAAATATAGTCCATACAGCGGAGGAACATAAAAAGAGCTGGATTGACAGTAAACCGGACGAGGTTCATGCCGACTGGGTACAACTGGTTTCCGGCGAATGGTTACGTGGAAGCGTTATCAGTCTGCATAGAAAAGTACTGGAATTTGACAGCGATAAACTCGATGAACAGGAAATAAAACTGGGGGATATCACCTATCTGAAAACCGCCCATGCCTACAACCTGCGCTTTGAGGATAAAAACAGCCCACTGGGCATACACACCACCGGGCGGATTGAAATGGACGGTAAGGATATTCACGTATTTAATGATTACGAAAACGAACACTACCTGCGTAAAAATCTGATCTCTATCGCCAGCGGCGATAAAACCGAGATCAGCCACTGGAAATCAAAAGCCACCCTGAGCCTTAATATAAAACGCGGCAATACCAACCAGAATGATTTTGCCGCCCAGATAAACGCTGTCAGACGTACTACCTTATCGCGTATAACGGTTAAATATCTGGGCAACTTTTCTTCCACCGAATCAATTGAAACAGCAAATAACCACCGTGCTAATATAAATTATGATATTTTCCTGAACCAGCGCCTGTTCTGGAACGCGATTTTTGCTGAATATTTTCGCGATCCATTCCAGAATATTGATACCCGTATTCTTGCTGGTAGCGGTATTGGTTACAATCTTATTGATACTGATAAAACAGAGTGGGACATCCGTGGTGGTGCCGGTATAAAACAAACCCGCTTTAGCACCGTTGAAGTTGGCAGCAAAAAACTTGAAAATACCGTTTTTGTTGCCGCCGGTTCGGATTACTCTACTGAACTTAATAGCAAGGTTGATTTAATCGGCAGTTACAGCTTCAATCTTTCCAGTAAAGCATCCGGCGGATATACTCATCATGCACTGGGCACCATTGAAACCGAGCTAACCAAACGACTGAATTTTGATGTCACATTTGTCTGGGATAGAATTCAGTACCCAACGACGAAATCTGACGGCACCCTTCCGTATAAAAATGATTTTAAATTACTGGTTGGTTTAAACTTCAAGATATAAACAGTATCACCAACCATCCGTATAACCACACCCATTACAACCATAGACGATACAATAGACGATACAATAGTCAATAAAACAGACGAGAAATATATGATGAAAAAAAGAACCCCACTCCTGCTCCTGCTGCTGTTCCTCCTGCTACCTTTTGCTTCGGCACAGGCCAATGAATACAGTGATACCATCAAAATTTTTAAACATGCCGGTGAAAGCCGTTCTTTCTTCAAGCATAGTTACGGCTATGCACTGTTTCCAACTATCGGCAAAGGCGGGTTCGGTATTGGCGCCGCCTACGGCGAAGGCCGGGTCTATAAACACAATGTTTATGTTGGTGACACCACTACTACCCAGATCAGTCTGGGGTTTCAAATGGGTGGGCAGGCCTACAGCCAGGTTATCTTCTTCCAGGACAAACGTGCTTATGATAACTTCACCTCGGGTAATTTTGAATTCGGGGCACAGGCATCTGCAACAACGACCGGAATCTCGGCAGGTAGCAGTGGCGGTAAAAACGATGCCTCTACGGTAGGGGAATACTACCGGGGTATGGCAACATTCACCGTTGCCAAAGGCGGCCTGATGTATGAAGCAGCCATCACCGGACAGAAATTTACCTATACACCTAAGTAACCTCTAAATTAAGATAAAATCCCGCACCACTGCCCCGGCTGCTAACGCTAGTTTAAATCTATTTAATCGCACTATTTTTAAGGTAACTTCATGTCTGAACAATTCAATGCAGCTCAAAATCATATCCCCGGTGGGGTTAATTCTCCTGTTCGTGCTTTTAAAAGCGTGGGCGGGGATCCGGTTTTTATCAACCGTGCGCAGGGAGCATATATCTATGGTGAAGATGGTAAACAATATATTGATTATGTCGGCTCCTGGGGGCCGATGATACTTGGACACGCCCACCCTGAGGTTATTGCTGCCGTTAAAGACGCGGCTGATCGCGGTTTAAGTTTTGGCGCCCCGACCGTTCTTGAAACCACCATGGCCGATAAAGTCTGCGAACTGCTCCCCTCCATGGATATGGTACGCATGGTAAGCTCCGGCACCGAGGCCACCATGAGCGCAATTCGTCTAGCGCGTGGCTATACCGGTCGTGACAAACTGATTAAATTTGAAGGTTGCTATCACGGCCACTCCGATTCGTTACTGGTAAAAGCCGGTTCTGGCGCATTAACCCTGGGGACACCAAGTTCTCCCGGCGTACCGACTGCGCTGGCCAAACATACGGTCACTCTTCCTTATAATGATCTGGATACCTTTAATCAGGCCGTTACCGATATTGCTGACCAGGTGGCCTGCGTTATTATCGAACCGGTAGCAGGTAATATGAACTGTATCCCTCCACTAGCAGGTTTTCTCGAAGGCGTGCGCAAAACCTGTACAGAAAAGAATATTGTACTAATTTTTGATGAAGTAATGACCGGTTTTCGCGTTTCACTTGGCGGCGCACAGGGCTACTATGGCATCACACCCGACCTCACCACACTAGGTAAAATTATTGGCGGCGGAATGCCGGTAGGTGCATTTGGCGGTAAAAAAGACATTATGCAGTGCATCGCTCCGTTAGGGCCGGTGTATCAGGCTGGCACTTTATCAGGCAACCCGATTGCCATGAGTGCGGGATTAAAAACCCTGGAACTGATTGCACAACCCGGTTTTTATGATGCCCTGAGCAAAAAAGTGCAGTTCCTTACCGATGGTATTCTGGCTGCTGCAAAAACAGCCGGCATTGCCATGACGGCTAACCGGGTTGGTGGTATGTTCGGTCTGTTCTTTAGCGAGCAACCGGTACACAGTTTTGAACAGGCCACGCAATGTAATAGCGAACACTTCAAAACCTTCTTCCACGGTATGCTGGATGCCGGTGTTTATCTTGCACCATCGTCGTATGAAGCCGGTTTTGTCTCGGCCGCGCATACCGAAGCCGATCTGCAACGTACCATTGATGTGGCCGGACAAATATTAAAAACCCTGTAAACCATTATTAGCATACTGAAAAGCAGGTGGAAAGCTACATTTACCGATGCCGCAATAAACCAGATATATATATTTATCTGGCTGAAGAGGGTAACTTTGACAATATCCCCGGGGCGATTTTCAACAGCCTGGGGATCATCGAATTTACCATGCAACTGGAAATAACCCCACAAACAAAATTGGCCAGAGAAGATACAGAAACCGTACTGAACAACCTGAATGAACACGGTTTTCACCTCCAGTTACCCGCCAATGAGTCGGTAGAAGCTATAATGGCACGCATCAGCCGCACTAAACCGGATAAAACCCTATAAACCCTACTGTTAACCCTGTTTTCTATCCCACTATCTCGGTTATAATAAAAAGTCTGCCATTTTTCAACCTGCACGGCAGCTATACAGCACTTAACCTGAGATTCAAACTTCTGCTGTATCTTTTATCGTACAACTACACCCACTGGAGTATTCTAAATGCCATTGATTAAAATAATTATAATCAGTTTTATCATTTCAATCCCTGCAACCCTTGCTACATTACATATACAACCGGCACAAAATATCAGTCTCAGCGAAAGCATCACCATGATGATGTCAGCAGCCAGAGCACCATTATGGGTCATTTCATTCTTCAGCATCCTGATTGGCAGTATTCTGGCGACAACAGGCAACCGTAGTCGTAACACTGCATCCGGTGATATTGCCATACAGGCAGGTCAGGAACGCGGCACCGTTAAGTGGTTTAATGCCGCCAAGGGATTCGGTTTTATTACCCGTGAGAACGGTGAAGATATATTTGTTCATTTTCGCTCTATTCAGGGTAAAGGCCACCGTTCATTGGGCGAGGGCCAGACAGTGATTTTTTCTGTCACAGAAGGTGAAAAAGGTCTACAGGCAGTGGATGTTAGTAGCGCCTGATCAACCTTTCATATTGAATAAAAAAACGGTCCCAGTGGCCGTTTTTTTATTGTGGGCATTGCTATTAATTGATTACGCTATTTTGATTCGCACCACATTCATTACCTCCATTTCAACACCTGCCACATTTTCTGTTGTACGATAATATGTCAGATTTACGCGTTTTCCCTGTAAATTTTTATACTCCTGCCTGCGTTTAAAGCGAAACGCTACCTCACAATCTTCGATTATTACGGTATTTAATACCCAGTCCACCCCGTCAACTTTTATATCCCGCTGTACATGAGAGCGCACCTTCTGATTATCACTATGATTGAGTGTCTGATGTTTTTTCAGTAGTTTATTAACGGGGGAGGAAACCATGATTACTCCTCTTCAATAATACAGTCGAGTAATTGTTCATGATGAATATATTGCTCTGATAGTGCGAAGTATTTTACCGATGCACCGGCATGATGAACAGCCTCCGCATCGCCACTTAGCAGTGGATGCCACGGCGGTAGAGTACCACCTTCATAGAGCAGGCGATAACTACAGGTAGCAGGTAGCCAGTTTTTTCTTATCATTTCCGGCAAGGTTTCCGGGTTTAACTGAACACACATGGGTACGCGCTGAAACCGCTTCTGATAATCTTTACATCGACAACTGTCGATATCCAGCAAATAACAGCTCACGCGGGTGCGTACAATTTCACCACTGTCTTCCTCTTCAAGCGTGTGCAGACAGCAGTAACCACAACCATCACACAACAGCTCCCATTGTGCGGAGGTCATCTGCGGTAATGTTAGTATTTGCCAGAACTGATTTATCATCCGGTCTTTGATTG
>VAOX01020588.1_pt1 | contig 21601 bp, 16 predicted proteins | sample 3393891 | NCBI WGS metagenome assembly VAOX01 (sample SAMN08290429, study PRJNA428436) | hydrothermal vent metagenome | isolation source: Deep-sea hydrothermal vent chimney | place: Indian Ocean: Southwest Indian Ridge | depth 2822 m m | reverse complement strand
GTCACTTCTCCGCTATTAGGATCGACTCGTTCCTCGGTGGCGTACTTGCCGCCCTCGTAGGTAGGAGGAAACACCTTGTCACCCGGCCCCCCAGCGGGCTGATATTCCGTAATGCAACGAAACGCTGCCGCCTTACCGGCAAGTGCATTTCTCAAAACTTCAAGATCAAGTGATTCACTCATCATGATGCTCCTCCGGGAGAATATTTACGGATGGTTTATGGCTCTTAATGGAATCGATATACCATGTTCTCCACACTCCCCCTTGTCCGTGAAGTAACGAGACCGCGGCGGTCTTGCCCATACCGGTAGGTATATCAAGCAGTTCTGGCCATGGTTTTTCGGCAAGGAGTTTCTAGTATTGAAACGCACCGAACTCCGGATCGTCCAGCTTGCCCAAGGTTTGCTTAAAGAACTCATCAAAAGTCATACCAACGCCATCCCTTCTGCATTACTCCATCCCATGGCGGGAGTGGAAGGATCCAAAATAGCGAACGGCGCCACTCTGGGCACTACACCTATCCGGTTTCTCGACGGTTTTTTCATAGCTGTGCCTCCCATATAGCTTATGGATGAGGGCACTAAGGTTAAACCCCGGCGATACGAGCGCGATGCGTTAATTTATTGAAAGCGAAAAAATTGGTTCAGTATTAGCTAAGATGTTTGGTATCAGACTTCTACCCAACCCAGAGGCCAACCTTCATGGGAGTCAAGTCTAATCGTCGATCTGCCCAACAGCAATGTAATCTTGTCAAACGGGTTAAAAAGGTCAATGCCAACCATTCTTTTAATCTCTTCACTAACCTGCGGATGCTGGGAACGATTGAGGCACAGATCTGCCGGAATATCTGAATACGTTAGCCCCAGCCAACGCTGATATTGGCGATGTTTCGGGGCAGATTATGAGTGAGTATCACCGATTTTCGCAGAGGCGAGCGGCTAGGCGCACGGACATGGATGTATGTTTTTGCGATCCCAGTAGCCTTTGGCAACGTGGGACGAACGAAAATACTAACGGATTGCTGCGGCAATATTTTCCCAAGGAAAATCTCTTATCAGGATATTCGCAGAGCGACCTCAATAGAGTTGCTGAAGAACTCAGCAATCGTCCAAAAAAGTATTGGCCTTTGGATCGCTAGCTCACAGGCTCAACACAGTGTTGCGGTGATCAACTGCATCCAATCCATCGCCGCTAAAGATGGGGGGATTACCCATCACCAAAAGCAAGCTTCCCAGTACCTCATTAAGAACAGCCGTCCTGCCGAACATTGGCACTACAAGGGAAACCATGTTTAGCAGCGAAGAAAACGGCGCTTCCACAAATAGTACAGCAGCGGGATAACCACCAAAGTCAACACTGTGGAAGCAAAGGTGCCGAAAATCAACGACACGGCTAATCCGCCGAATACCGGATCAGTCACCATAATGGCCGAACCCAAAATAATCGCCAAAGCCGTCAGCAAGATTGGCCGAAAACGGATAGCGCCAGCCTCAATAACCGCATCTCTCAATGAGAAACCACGTGCCTCGTAATCGATAATAAAGTCGATTAACAGTAGTGAATTACGCACTACAATGCCAGCCAAGGCAATGACACCAATCATCGACGTCGCAGTGAACGCTTGATGCGTTATCCAGTGACCGGGAAACACGCCCACCAACGTAAACGGAATCGCCCCCATCACGATCAGTGGGATAGCAAAGGACTTATAGTATCCCACCAACATAAGATAGATAAACACCAGAGCAACGATGAATGCGCTACCCAAATCACGAAACACATCGAGTGTTAACCGCATCTCGCCACCCCACAACAACTGGTAACCCATAATGTCGTGAGGCTGAGCATCTTGGAAACCTAAATTGGCAGTGGTAAACCGAATCTTACTTCCTGGCAATCGCTGACCGTCGATCATTTTGTCCAGCGCCAGCACCGCGTATACTGGGCTGGAGCGTAACAGCTCGCCACTCACCATCACCATAGGGTGCTGATCGCGGTCGTAAATGGGCTTGGCCAGCGTCACCCGCCGAATGGTGGCAATAGCGGACAAAGGCACCTGCTGCCCCATCGCGTTGGTAATATGTAAGGAAAGAATCTGTGATGGCGATTGGCGGTCAGCACGAGACAACCGTACAACGATATTTATCGGCTCGCGCGCGTCGTCTACGTGGAGCGTACCAATAGAAAATCCAGCCACATAATCGTGCAACATCTTGGCAACTTGTGCTGGAACAACGCCAGCCAACATCGCTTTTTCCCGGTCAACATGCACTTCATAGCTATCTACCGACGCGGTCACAGAATCGTCAACGTTAATCATGCCGTATATTTTTTTGAAGTCTTTTTCCACCGCTGCCGCCGCTTGACGTAGCTTTCCATAATTAGGCCCGTACAGCTCTGCCAGAATCTGAGCGCGCACAGGTGGTCCCGGTGGCGTCTCAAATAATTTAATCTTCGCGCGAGGAAATTGTCGGCGCACTGGCGCCAACGCCGTATTCAGGCGGGAAACGATCTCATGAGAACTCTCAGATCGGTCGTGTTTACTGACTAAATTAACCCGGATCTGCGCCAAATTAGTTCCGTGCCTCAAGATATCGCCCCGCACTAGCGCGGCGAAATCTATCGGTGCTGTCATACCGAGAAACGTTTGATACTGCGTGATGTCAGGTGTTTTTGCCAATACACTACCCACTGCCCGCGCCACCTCATCGGTAGCAGCAAGTGCGGTACCAGCCGGGGTATCCACTTCAACCAGGAAAGTATTGGTATTATCGTTGGGTAACATTTTTAATTCCACACCCAATGGGCTAAGTGGACCGTTCAACCCTGCGGGACGGATAAATTGCCACATCGGCTGAAGCATCGCGAATAACAGCAACACTGCCACCACAAAAAAAAGCAAATAGCGCCACTTGGCATTGCTGATCAGTGGGGTAATAACTTTAACGTAGGCGCGGTGCAGTGGATCCTTTGGTTGAGCATCCAACTCTTCCAGACTGGGTTTTCTTTTCAATGCCGCCAGCGCTTTTCCCCTGAGCCAACGATAGGCCGCCCAAGGAACAACCATGTAGGCGATTGCGAGGGAAGCGATCATCGCCACCGGCACGTTGAACGGAATTGGCCGCATGAATGGCCCCATCATGCCGGTAACAAACGCCATAGGAATAAAGGCTAAAATTACCGCGATAGTCGCGACATTGGTAGGATTACCGATTTCATTGGTCGCCATGATAAGCGCTTCGCGAAAGTTTCCACCGCCGCCATGACGCAAATGACGATGAATATTTTCCACGACCACAATGGCCGCATCCACCAATAAACCAAGAGATAAAATCAATGCAAACAAGGTGATGCGATTAATTGTTTGGCCAGCAATCAATCCAACCATCAGTACTACCAGCAAAATAAGTGGTACGGTCAAGGTCACGATGGCGGCCTCGCGCCACCCCAAGAAAAACACTAGGATCACGACAACTGACAGCACCGCAATCACCAAGTGCTCGACTAACGTATTCACTGCCTCGTTCGCTTTGGCGCCATCGTTACGAGTAACCGCCACGCTAATACCTTGGGGAATCGCATCACGTTTGAGTTTATTCAACTTGGCTAACACAGCATTAGCAACGGCCACGGCGTTGGTACCAGCCTTCTTAGCGATGGCTATTGTCACTGCTGGCGCTTCTCCATGGAACGGCACATGTGGCGCGGCAACGCCGTAGGCGAAACGCGAGAACTGATCAGTATCAGCCGGGCCATCTTGGATACGCGCAACTTCCTTCAGGAATATTGGCTTGCCATGCGGCGCACCCAGCATGATATTGCCAACTTGCCGGGCATTGCCAAAAAAACCGTTAACACGCAGGGGATAAGTTCGATTATTGTCCACCAGATCACCAGCTGGCATCGAGACATTAGTCCCGCGCAACATACGATCAACCTGGTTCAGAGAAAGACCCGTAGCTGCCAGTTTTTGCGGATCAATCCAAACATTTACCGCGCGCGCGTGACCGCCGATGATATCCGTAAAGGATACACCCGGCACGTTACGCAATTGTTCTAATACGCGCTCCGCCACGTAACGCAGTTGCATACCGTTGTGTCGAGGAGAACTCAGTGTCAACGTCATGATCGGCACGTCGTCCACGTTGATCGGTTTAACGATGGGTGGCATCGCTCCCGATGGAAGACGGTCCATGTTCTGTATTAATTGGTTGTATAATTTCACTAAACTCTTTTCCTGATCCTCCCCTACGGCAAATTGAACAGTCACCACGCCCATATCGTTAACTGCATAACCATATGTGTGTTTAACCCCAGACTGAGCGTTCATGATTGCTTCTAGCGGTTTAACAATCATATTCTCCACTTCCTCAGTGGAGGCACCTGGTTTCGCGACGATAATATTAGCGGCAGGCACTACAATCTGAGGATTATATTCGCGCGGAGTTACTAGTAACGCTGCGCCTCCCGCCAAAAATATAGCCAGCATAATCATGACGGTAATTTTTGAGCGGAGAAAACTGCGGGCGATTTTGCCCGCAATATTAAGGTTAATCTTAGTGGCCGGCATTTTATTACTCATGGATGCTCCCATTCGCCGTCCTGACTTTATCTCCCGAGCGCAATATGTCGGCACCGGTCGTCACAATTCGCTCGCCTGGGTTCAACCCCGCGAGGATGTCAACACTGCTATCAATACGAGTGCCGGTACGTACCATGCGATAATGCGCAAATCCCTGACGGTTAACCACGAATACACCACGGATTCCCGCTCGCATCAGTACCGCCGTCTGAGGTATGCGAATACCTCGGCGCTGACCCAAAGAAAAATAAACCTTGGCAAAAGTACCGCTACGCACTCTTGTCATCTTAGGCAATGTGAGCTTCACGAAATAGGAGCGGGTAATAGGGTCAGCCGCCGGAACAAGGCGAATAATGGAGGCGTTAATTCGTTTCGGAAAACCACTGAGTTTGACCGGCACAGCTTCACCGAGAGTCAAATGGCTGTAAGTAGCACGACTAACTGTGGTTTGCACTTGGAGCGCGGCTGGATTTTCCAATACCAGTAGTGGTCTACCAGGTGTGGCCAAATCACCAGCCACCGCTAGTTTTCGTATGATTACCCCATCAATAGGTGCTCGCACTTTAGCGTAACGCAATTGTGCAGTCGCCGTTCTTAATCCGGCCTTAGCCGCCATTACCCGACTTTGCGCAATGTGGTATTGCAATTTGATTTTATCAAACTGCAGCCGTGGGATAGATTTTTCTCGATATAAATTGCCGAACCGCACAAAATCGGCCTGGGCATCAACCAATGCTGCCTGCGCTTGTGCCAGCCCCGCTCGCGCTTGATTCACTTGTCCGCGAATATTGGCTGGGTCAATAGTTAACAGCAGCTGGCTGGCAGTCACCGTTTGCCCTTCATGTACACTGATTTCACGAATGTAGCCCATCAATCGTGAGGCCACCTGTACTTGCTGAGCCGAGACAACGGTTCCCGGCACAATGTCAGTTTTCGCTAGCGACACTTGCCGCACCACTGCGGTCTGGGCAGTCACCACATCGACCGCAGAATTGCCCGTCACAGGATCGCGACCTTTACAGGCCGCCAGCGTCAACACCATGACGATAGCACCCGCCATGAACAAAGGTTTGGTATACGCGCGTGTCACCATTAAATAATTCTCCGTCGTCCGCTGTTCAGAATTGATGCCCATCAAGTTTTCCTGCCGCCAGTAATAGCGCGGCGCGCTGCACGGCTTGCTGATAACGCGCCGCGACCAAGTCGGCGCGCGCCTTGTCTAGTTGCGCCTGGGCCGCCAGCACATCAACAATAGTAGTCACCCCATTCGCATATCGTAAGTTCACCATTCGTTGCGCCTCCTTGGCATGACGCACCGCTAGTGCTCTTGCTACCACGCGTATTTCCGCCGCGTGCGCTTTGCGCCAGGCGTTCGCCGTTTGGAAACGGAGACGAGCCTCGGCCTGGTGCAATCGCGCTAACAACACATTTCGCCCCGCTTCCGCACGATCTACCGCGCCATGAGTAACACCAAAGTCAAGCAGCTGCCAAGACAATACCCCTGCGACCGTATAAGATGACGCTGTCTGGCGCAGCGCGCGATTATTCCAGTCTTGCCGAGCCATCACATTGAAATGGGGATAATAAGCAGCGCGGGCCACCTTTACCGCGCCAGCCGCGGCATCCACCTGACGCCGCAATGCCTGAATGCCTGGATTGGTTGATACGGCTGTTCGTTCAAGCAAGTCAAGCCCGCCGCTCATCGACCGAGGCATAAACGACGCACCTATTTGCAACGGCTTACCCAACGACATACCCAACAAGACATGAAGTTGATCCTGAGCGGCTGCCTGGCCGTTTTGTGCCTGAGACAACATAACTTGCGTGTTCTCTAGGTTGACCTGTGCGGATAACAGGTCGCTGCGCACCACGACCCCTTGCCGAAAAAGATTTCCCGCAGTTTTTACATAAGCCACGGCTGCCGCTGCCGCTTGTTTAGCCACTTTGACGTAAGCTCGCGCCGCGTGGATACCGTCATACGCTTGCAACACATGGAAAATTACTTGCTGGCGCGCTGCTTCGTTGCCGCGGCGGGCCGCCTGGACATAAGCTAGCGCTTGAGAAACATATCCACGAATCATGCCGCCATTGTAAACTGGGATTTTCAGTTCCAGCCGAGTATCGTAATTATTGACGGGATCTGGATGATTTAAATTATAAGGTGCAACCGCCAACGCCGATGGGCCGATGAATTCGCCCGCACCAAAATCGTTTAACGTGGCACGGCGCTGCGCAAGCTTCAAACCAAATGCATTGAGCGCATCGTTAGTACGAGTCGCAATGATAGATGCCACCAACTTTGGCCAGCGGTTACCACGCGCTTGGCGTAGCGCGCCCGCTGCTTGCGCAATCCGCGCCTGGCTTGCTATTAAATCAGGATTTTGCTTGAGTGCCAGATCCACGCACTGACGTAAATTCAGCGTATTGCCCCATGTCGGCGCTGTCCATACCATGCTGCCAGCTGCCAGGATAATGCACACAGCAGCGCCCGTTTTTCCTTTAACACGCATCCCGCAGTTCTCCTTAACGCCCAACTGAAGCCAGCATTTCCTTGGTTTAAGGTCAGCTATATTAGCATATAATAATATATTAATTATTATATGCTTGACAACGCGTGCGGCGAATGAAACGCCATGATCAGATCGCCAACAAAAACAACAACTTATCTAAAAATAAGCCATGGCCACACTCTTATGAGAGCCTCAACACTGCCAATCCTAGAGAAGCGTACCACCCCACACTTTTTGCGGAAAGGAATGACGCCGCCATTCATATAATACGTGAGCACTTCAGTCAACCCCCAGGAAGCCAGAGCGATTTCAATTTGCGCTGGTTCGGTACCAGTGGCCTTGGAATAATTGCTACAATATTTCTATAAAGAAGCATCGAGCACTTTTGCGGCGACTTCCCATTGGTCAGTCAATCTTACTGGGTGCCATCAATCCTGAGGGGCTTGGCCCGTTGGCGGCAAGGTCTGCCATGGCCATAGGAAACGGCAGTGTGGCTGCGCCCTCTTTCTTCGCACATCCAACAAACTGGCAATACTTGTCGTATGCTCCGGCCTCATTAACAAAAATCGGTGTGTCCTCATCAAGTTCAGGCTGGCCGGAAAAAAGAAACCGCATACGAGCTTATGCAGGAAATCATAAGCCAACCCTGCATTTGATGAAACCGCTCTATGTACGCTGTGACCCGAGGCAAGGATAAAACTTTGGTCAAGCCGATCAATGACTGGCTCAGCTTCTGATTAGCACAGTAAGGTTAGGCAACCCGACGGCGACTCACCGAAAAAAGGCGGGGCATTGCCCCGCCAGGTCATCACATCTGCGGATGCGCCCGCTCAGGTCTACTATGGAGCCGGTTCAGCCCATGCAGATAAGCTTTGACTGAAGCGATCACAATATCGGTGTCAGCCCCATGGCCGTTGACGATGCGCCCGCCCTTAGCCAGCCGTACCGTCACTTCACCCTGGGCATCAGTACCGCTAGTAATATTATTAACGGAATACAATTGTAATTCAGTATCACTATGAACCAATGCTTCAATTGCCTTGAACGCGGCGTCAACAGGACCACCACCGTCTGATTCGGCTGCTTTTTCTACGCCGCTCTCCGCGACCACCACGGCAGCGTGAGGCGTTTCGCCTGTTTCAGAACAAACGCGTAGTGAGACCAGTTTATAGTGCTCCGGCTCATGTGTGGCGGCTTCGTCGCTAACCAGCGCGTGCAGATCTTCATCGAAGATTTCGTGTTTCTTATCGGCCAAATCCTTAAAACGAGCAAAGGCGGCATTTACTACCTCTTCCGACGGCAAGACGATTCCTAATTCTGCTAAACGGGTGCGAAAAGCGTTTCGCCCGGAATGCTTACCCAACACCATTTTATTAGCACTCCAGCCGACATCCTCAGCACGCATAATTTCGTAGGTGTCGCGGCTTTTCAGCACGCCGTCCTGATGAATGCCTGACTCATGGGCAAATGCATTCGCGCCGACAATCGCCTTGTTAGGCTGTACCGCAAAACCAGTTACGCCAGATACCAGCCGACTGATGGGAACAATCTGGGTCGTGTCGATACGGCTGTCACAGGTGAAAACATCCTGCCGAGTGCGTACTGTCATCACAATTTCTTCCAGTGAGGCATTGCCGGCGCGCTCACCCAAGCCATTAATCGTACACTCCACTTGACGCGCACCATTTAACACCGCTGACAAGGAATTGGCGACGGCAAGCCCAAGATCGTTGTGACAATGCACAGAAAATACAGCCTTATCGGCATTGGGTACCCGCTCACGTAAGGTGCGGATCAATGCACCGAACTGCTCTGGCAAATTATAGCCGACCGTATCGGGAATATTCAACGTAGAGGCCCCGGCGTCGATTACCGCCTCCAGCACACGACACAAAAAGTCCGGATCTGAACGCCCGGCATCCTCTGGTGAAAATTCCACATCATCGGTATATTGGCGCGCCCATTTCACCGCCCTCACCGCATGTTCCAGCACTTGCTCCGGTGTTATGCGTAGTTTCTTTTCCATATGAATCGGCGAGGTGGCAATAAATATATGAATCCGTCCAGATGACGCCCCTTGGATCGCCTCGCCAGCGCGAATAATGTCTTTCTCCAACGCGCGGGCCAGCGCACAGACGGTGCTGTCCTTAATCACATTAGCCACCGCCTTAACCGCCTCGAAGTCGCCTTGGCTTGCAGCGGGAAAGCCTGCCTCGATGATATTGACTCGCATTCGCTCCAACTGCTTAGCGATGCGTACTTTCTCTTCTTGCGTCATAGACGCGCCCGGACTTTGCTCGCCATCGCGCAAAGTCGTATCGAAAATAATTAATTGTTTATCCATCACCGACTCCATTGCTGTCCTACACATTCAATACCACAGGATTCCAGGCGCGACCTGAATCCTGAAGAACTATATTAAATATTGCGAGAGAGGGGGGGAAGAAATTAGCGCGCGCAAACGCGCAGCAGCAAACCGACAAGTGGTAGGCTGTAAGAAATAACAACAGCGGAAGTGAATAAATCAAGAGAACTCATGACAAAAATATAAACGGTTTCCCCTCACAACGCAAGCGCGTCAATATTACGAGCCACCCGCCACCGACACACAACGTTGCTATGCTTTGCGATCAGACATCGCTTGCTTTTTCCGTTCATCCTTACGTTTTAGATAAGACGGAACACTCAGCACATATCCGGACAAGGTGTAAATCACGAATATTCCGAAGAGAACACCCGGCGGATAAGACGTAATCAAAATAAACGCCAACACGATCAGCAGCAAAAAAACAAACGACACGTTGCGCCGCCAATTCAAATCCTTGAAGCTATAATAGCGGACATTGCTGACCATGGTGAGTCCGGCGACGATAGTCACCACCCACGCCAGCCAACGGACATCGCCGCCATTTACATGATAGTCGCTCATAACCCAGATCAGGCCCGCCATCAACGCCGCGGCAGCTGGGCTAGGCAACCCCTGGAAATACCGTTTATCTACCACTTCTAATTGTGTGTTAAAACGCGCCAGCCGCAACGCAGCGCCAACACAATAAATAAACGCCGCCAACCAACCCAATTTGCCCATTTCCTTCAACGCCCAGACATACATGACCAGCGCAGGTGCTACGCCGAAAGACACCATGTCGGACAAACTATCGTACTCCGCACCAAAGGCACTCTGGGTGCGCGTCAACCGCGCCACTCGGCCATCCAGCCCATCAAGAACCATGGCTATAAAAATGGCTACAGCCGATTGCTCGTAATGACCACTCATTGCCATGACGATAGCGTAGAAACCAGCGAACAGCGCTGCTGTAGTCAACAGATTGGGGAGTAAATAAATCCCACGCCGGCGAAAGCGGGGATCAGGATGAATTTTTTTCTGCAGGATATCGGACATAGCATACGATGCTTGAATGCACCGGCTCATTATAGCAGGCAAGCACGGCAGATTCGCCGATTATAGCGCGGCGATGATGGTTTCCCCGGCGCGAGGTCGATCACCGATACTGACTTTAACCGTAGCCGATAACGGCAGGTAAACGTCGAGACGAGAACCGAAGCGGATAAACCCATAGCGCTGGCCCAGACTGAGGATAGCGCCTTTGTCAACGTAACATAAAATACGGCGGGCGATCAGTCCAGCCACCTGGACACAGGTCACGTCATTCCCTTCAGGTGTCCTAATCCACAGTGCATTACGCTCATTCTCCACCGACGCCTTGGATAGCGCGGCGTTGAGGAACTTGCCCGCGTTATACCAGCGCTGCTTTACCTCTCCTACCACTGGGCTGCGGCTAGAATGAACATTAAAAACATTCATAAAAATACTGATCTTAACAGCATCACGCTCACAGTAAGGATCGCGGCATCGTTCCACTGCTACCACGCGCCCGTCTGCTGGCGCAATCACCAGCTGCGCTCCCATGGGCGCGCAGCGCGGAGGATCGCGAAAGAACTGTAGTGTAAAAAGAGTAAACAACCACAATGGCAGCGACCACCAAGCACCAGCCAAATACCATACTAGCAGTGAAGCGGCGATAGTGACGGCCAGAAACGGCCGACCCTCTTTAGCTATTAAGGGGAATGAATCTGATGTGTTCATAAGGAGAAAGACACGATATCAAACTGGCGGTTAGATACTGCCACCGCCAGTGACCATGATAGGTTGTTCAGTTTTTCGACTGATCCACTAGTTTGTTTTTTTTGATCCACGGCATCATGCCGCGCAGTTTGGCACCTACGATCTCAATCTGATGTTCCGCATTCAGTCGGCGGCGCGCATTTAGCACCGGTGCACCCGCGCGGTTCTCCAGAATAAAATTCTTTGCGTACTCGCCAGATTGAATATTCGTTAACGCTTCTTTCATCGCCCGGCGTGCCTCATCGCCAATCACTTTCGGCCCAGTGACATATTCACCGTACTCGGCATTATTGGAGATCGAATAGTTCATGTTGGCGATACCGCCTTCGTACATCAAGTCGACGATCAGTTTTAGTTCGTGCAGGCACTCGAAATAAGCCATCTCCGGTGCGTAGCCCGCATCCACTAGAGTCTCGAAACCAGCCTTGACCAGTTCTACGCAACCACCGCACAGCACCGCCTGTTCACCGAATAAATCAGTTTCCGTTTCCTCGCGGAAGGTTGTTTCAATAACGCCACCCTTAGTGCCACCATTGGCAGCTGCGTAAGATAAAGCAATTTGTTTTGCTTTGCCGGAAACGTCCTGATAGACCGCAATCAGCGAGGGGACACCACCACCTTGTACGTAGGTGGAACGCACCAGGTGACCAGGCCCTTTGGGCGCGATCATAAGTACATCCACATCGTCACGAGGATTAATCTGGCCGTAATGGATATTGAATCCATGTGCAAAAGCTAGCGCCGCCCCTTTTTTTAAGCTGGGCGCAACCGCGTCATGATAGACATCTGCCTGCTGCTCGTCGGGAACAAGCATCATCACCACATCAGCACCCTTAACCGCCTCAGCGACCTCATTTACTGTCAGCCCGGCCTTCTTCGCCTTATCCCAAGAAGCACCGTCCTTACGCAAGCCAACAATTACCTTGACACCGGAGTCTTGCAAGTTGTTCGCGTGAGCATGTCCCTGAGATCCGTAGCCAATAATAGCGACTTTTTTGCCTTTGATAAGCGACAAATCAGCGTCTTTATCATAAAAAACTTTCATTCATTTCCCTTCCTCACAAAAATACAAGACACCGGCGGCAACTCCACGCCCAGTCAGGCTTTCAATACCCGGTCATCCCGGCCGATGCCAGAGGCACCAGTACGCACGGTCTCGATAATGACATTCTTATCCAACGCCTCCAGAAAAGCATCTAATTTGGACACGGCACCAGTCAACTCGATAGTATAAGTCACGTCGGACACATCGATAATGCGTCCACGAAAAATATCCGCCATGCGCTTCATTTCTTCGCGCCATTCCCCTTGCGCTTTTACCTTAACCAACATCATCTCGCGCTCGGTGTGGCGACCTTCGCTCAGGTCGATGACCTTAATCACATCAATCAGTTTATTCAACTGTTTGATGATTTGTTCAATGACATCCTCGGTTCCGCGAGTGACAATCGTCATGCGCGATAAGGTCTCGTCCTCGGTTGGTGCCACGTTGAGCGTCTCAATATTATATCCACGCGCCGAGAACAACCCAGCCACACGGGACAATGCACCCGCCTCGTTCTCCATTAAAATAGAAATAATATGCCGCATGATTATACCAACATCATTTCACTAAGTCCTTTGCCGGAGGGAATCATAGGATAAACATTTTCCGTCTGATCAGTGATGAAGTTGAGAAACACGAGTCGCTCTTTCATCGCCAGTGCGTCTTTCAACGCACCCTCCACATCGCTGGGATGCTCAATGCGTAGACCAACATGCCCATAGCTTTCGGCAAGCGTCACGAAGTCAGGCAACGCATCCATATATGATTCGGAGTAACGATTACCATAAAAAAATTCCTGCCACTGGCGCACCATGCCAAGATAGCGGTTGTTTAACAAAACTATCTTGAGCGGCAAATTGAATTGCTTACAAGTAGCCAACTCTTGAATATTCATCTGGATGCTGCCTTCACCGGTAACACAAACCACCGTTGCGTCAGGATGAGCCAACTGCACACCCATCGCGGCAGGCAAACCGAAACCCATTGTCCCTAGTCCGCCAGAATTGATCCAGCGGCGCGGCTGTTTGAACTTGTAAAACTGCGCCGTCCACATCTGATGCTGACCCACATCGGCAGTCACAAAAGCGTCCCCACCCGTAGCCTCGTAGAGTTTCTCCAGAACGAATTGTGGTTTAATCAATACGCTGTTACGGTCGTATTTCAAACAATCTCGTGAACGCCATAGCTCAACCTGCGTCCACCAGGTGGTCAATGCCTCTGCGTCTGGCTTCTCGTGACTAGCCCGCAACAACTTAAGCATTTCTATCAGCACATCCTGCACATTACCCACAATCGGCACATCAACCTTGACGCGCTTAGCGATGGATGTAGGATCGATATCGATATGGATAATTTTCCGACCATCCTGAGAAAAATGTGTAGGATTACCGATAACGCGATCATCGAAGCGGGCACCAATCGCAACGAGTACATCACAATATTGCATTGCCATATTGGCCTCGAAGGTGCCATGCATACCCGGCATACCGAGAAACAAGGAATCTGGCATCGGATAGCCACCTAGACCCATGAGAGTACTAGTGCATGGAAAGCCCAACAGTCGGACCAGTTCAGTCAATGCCGCAGCAGCGTCACTCAGGACAACCCCACCACCGGTGTAAATCATCGGACGCTTAGCGCCCAGAATCATTTGCACGGCTTTCTTGATTTGCAGTGCGTGACCCTTGATTACCGGACTGTAAGAACGCAATCTGATTTGCTTAGGATAAGAAAACGCCGTCTTCTGCATCGTGATGTCCTTGGGAACATCCACCACTACAGGCCCGGGACGCCCAGTTGCCGCGATATAGAACGCCTTCTTCAGTGTGCTGGCGAGCTGTTTGACATCACTCACCAAAAAATTATGTTTGACACAAGGTCGGGTAATACCGACAGCGTCAACTTCTTGGAATGCGTCCTGGCCAATCGCTGGCGTCGCCACCTGACCGGTAATCACCACCAGAGGAATAGAGTCCATGTGCGCGGTCGCAATGCCGGTCACGGCATTCGTTACCCCCGGCCCAGAGGTCACCAGGGCGACGCCGACCCGACCTGTTGCCCGCGCGTAACCGTCAGCCGCATGCACCGCCGCTTGCTCATGACGAACCAGCACGTGCTTGAATTTGTCCTGCTTATAAATTTCATCGTAAATGTTGAGCACTGCTCCACCAGGATAGCCGAAAAGAAATTCGGTGCCTTCCTCCTGCAAGCAGCGCACAACAATTTCCGCGCCAGTCAGTTCCATATGATGCTTTAAAATGAGTTTTAAAGAAGACTTAAAGTTAAGGAAAGGGAGAACACTAATAGCTTGCACGATTTTGGTCAAGTAAACCACCCAGGCTTCATCGGCGTATTTTCCGAGAAACTATCGCGCGTTAACCATCGGTTCACCAATAGCGAATAACAATACTTCGATAAGGTAATCTAGCGTAAGTAAAAACTTGGCACCCACCCAATCCAAACCGGTAAACTTATGCCAACATCGGCGCGTCTTGCCGTTTTGAGTTAGTTTTCGTTTGGAGCACCACTCAAGCCCTCACTCGCGACAAGACACCGAAACTCGCCCATTCTCCGCGAGCAAAAAAATAACATTTTTTTACTAAAATCCTGTACTTCCATCGCAAAAAGTATGGTAAACAGGAGATCATCATTGTAGGTTAGCCTGACGTAGTGGCGAGCGTAACATTTATTGAGTATGTAAAGCCGAGTACCGATCTGCACCGCAGCACCATTTCAACTATGGAGAGTGGATTATGAACAAAAAGGTTACGAAGGGCAGTTACCGGTTTCATTATCTCGCAATGGATACGACTTCGTTGAAGGACGCGTTGTCCAATCGTCTGGTTTATTCCGTGGGAAAAGATTTATTCACCGCGACGCCACGCGATTGGTTCTTCACCACCGCCTACGCAATACGCGACCGCCTGATCGAGCGCTGGATGGAAACCATGCGCAGCTATTATCGCACCGACAGCAAGCGAATTTATTACTTATCGCTAGAGTTCCTCATCGGCCGCAGCCTCACCACCAGCCTGCTCAACCTTGGCATCTACGACGACTGTATCAGCGCGCTGGATGAACTCGGCATCGACTACCAAGAAATTCGCGACGTAGAATCCGACGCAGCGCTAGGCAATGGCGGACTAGGCAGACTGGCGGCGTGTTTCCTTGACTCCATGGCAACCTTGCGCCTGCCTGGTTACGGCTACGGCATTCGTTACGATTATGGCATGTTTTATCAGCGTATCGAGCATGGCTACCAGGTAGAACATCCAGATAACTGGCTACGATACGGCAATCCGTGGGAATTCCCTCGCCCAGAAGTACTTTACCCAATCAAGTACTATGGTCACGTTATGCAATATCCGGACGAACACGGCAAACTACGCACCCACTGGGGAGATGGCGAAGAAATCATGGCCATGGCCTATGACATGCCGATCCCCGGTTACAGCACTGACACCGTCAACAATTTGCGGCTGTGGTCGGCCAAAGCCTCGCGGGACTTCAATCTGAAATACTTTAACGAGGGCAATTATATCAAGGCCGTCGAAGATAAAAACGAATCCGAAAACCTCTCCAAAGTACTGTATCCCACCGACACTACTGAAGTCGGCAAGGAGTTACGCTTAAAACAAGAATATTTCTTTGTCTCGGCCTCGTTGCAAGACATTCTGTACCGCTACCGCAAATACCACGACACATTCACCGAGCTACCGAACAAGGTCGCCATTCAGCTAAACGACACCCACCCCGCCATCGCCATCCCGGAAATGATGCACCTGTTAATGGATCATCATGATCAGGGATGGGAAAAATCATGGAAAATCACTGTCAATACATTTTCCTACACCAATCATACGCTCATGCCAGAAGCACTGGAAACGTGGCCAGTAGAACTCATGGAGCACATGTTACCGCGCCATATGCAGATTATTTACGAAATAAACCACCGTTTCCTCAAGGAAGTCATGCACCGGCACCCTGGCGATGCCGACATCCTACGGCGTATGTCGCTGATTGATGAACAAAATGGGCGGCGAGTACGCATGGCCCATCTCGCCATCGTCGGCAGCCACAAGGTCAATGGTGTAGCGAAGCTACACACCGAGTTAATGAAATCTACGATTTTTGCCGACTTCAATCGATTTTATCCCGGAAAACTGATCAACATCACCAACGGCGTCACTCCGCGCCGCTGGCTCTATCATGCCAACCGCAATCTCGCTTCACTGATCTCGGCACACATTGGTCGCGGCTGGATCATGGACCTCACGCAATTGGAAAAGCTGGTTCCACTGGCAGACAATCAGGACTTTCAGATGGCGTTTCACGCTGTCAAGCTCGCCAACAAACAACGGCTAGCAGATTACGTCAGTGACAATATCAACATCGAAATCGATGTCCACTCACTCTTTGATGTCCAAGTCAAACGCCTTCATGAATACAAACGGCAACTCCTCAACGTACTGCACGTAATTACGCTGTATAATCGCATTCGCGCCAACCCTACGGTGCCGCGAGTGCCACGCACGGTCATTATCGGCGGCAAAGCCGCTCCCAGTTATTATCTCGCCAAACTCATCATCAAATTAATTCATGATGTGGCAGACGTTGTCAATAACGATCCAACGATCAGCGCCAAACTCAAATTAGTCTTTGTCCCCAATTACGATGTAACTATCGCCGGCTGCATCATCCCCGCGGCAGATCTATCGCAACAAATCTCCACCGCCGGCACCGAAGCCTCCGGCACCGGTAACATGAAACTCGCGCTCAACGGTGCGCTCACCATAGGCACGCTAGACGGCGCTAATGTTGAAATCAAAGAAAAAGTGGGGGAAGGAAATATCTTCATATTTGGCCACACTACCGAAGAAATCGCGGCACTCAACGCCAGCGGTTACCATCCATGGGACTACTATCACGGCAATAACGAACTGAAACAAGCGCTGGACATGATTCAAAATGGCTATTTCTCACTGGACGAGCCATCACGCTATCAGCCCATTTTTGATACGCTGACCCACCAAGGTGACCGCTACTTCTTGCTAGCGGATTACGCCGCCTACGTTGCCTGCCAAGAACAGGTAGATACGCTTTACTTCAACCAACCGGAATGGACACGCAAAACCATTCTCAATGTCGCTCGCATGGGATACTTCTCCAGCGACCGCACCATCCACCAATACGCGAAAGACATCTGGCACGTCCAACCAGCAGTTACTGACAATTGACCGATAAACCGAATAATACGAATAATACAAAAATCTCACTATGCGGCATATGGAATATAGAGGAAAACAGGCAGCCACGCCCGCCTGTGGCAAGCTATATAGGCTAGAAAAAACCATGCTCCCAATAGGCGGCACACACCGAGTCCGCGCGAAAATTAGGAAAAGAGTAACTAAGGTAGGCCGAGCCGCTCCATCCGGTAACGCAACGCGCGAAAAGTGATTCCCAACAACCTAGCCGCAGCCGTTTTATTGTAGCGGGTTTTCTCCAGCGCTTCTTGGATGGCCTTCTTTTCCAGGTGCTCCAGGTATTCTGGCAATGGTGCCTGATCAACTGGGATAGCGGCAGTAATATCGGCGTTTGTTTCCGGCAAACCGATATCTTCTCGCTCAATTCGGTCACCACTACATAACGCCAACGCCCGTTCCAAAATATTTTCCAGCTCCCGCACGTTACCTGGAAAATCATGGTGCGCCAATGCTTGAAGCGTTACATCAGTCAGTAACGGAACCGCCGCCCCGGAATTGGCGGCCAATCGCACTAACAACGCGCGGGCAATCTTAGGGATATCCTCGCGCATGTCACGTATCGGAGGCATCCGTAGCTCGATCACATTCAACCGGTAATATAAATCCTGGCGAAAACGCCCGGCTTCGACACAAGCCGCAAGTCCCTGATGAGTCGCGCTAAGAATCCGCACATCCATGTGCTCTTCTTGAGTCGCGCCGATTTTGCGCACCTTCTTTTCCTGGATAGCACGCAGTAATTTTACCTGCATCGACAATGGCAGATCAGCAACTTCATCGAGAAATAAGGTACCACCGGCGGCAGCCTGGAAAAATCCATCTCGGTCTCGCTCGGCACCGGTAAACGCGCCTTTCTTATAACCAAAAAATTCACTCTCCATAAGATTTTCTGGAATTGCACCGCAATTGACCGGTACAAATGGCCGGTCGCGCCGTGCTCCGTTATCGTGAATTAAGCGCGCCGCTAGCTCTTTTCCGCTACCGGACTCACCACTAATGTATATCGGCGCCTGGCTGCGGGCGAGCTTATCAATTAGTTGACGCACCTTTCCCATGACCGGAGAATCACCGAGAAGCGTACGGGCAGAAGGAACGGCCACCATCGTATCTGACAGCGAAAGTGCCGCCTTGACCAGGCCACGCAACTGTTCCAGAGAAACTGGCTTGGCCAAATAATCGAATGCCCCCGCTTTGAGTGCGGCGACAGCATTGCCAGCACTACCGTAAGCAGTAATCACCGCGACCGGCAACGCCGGATACGTTTGTCCAATGTGGGTGACCAGATTCAATCCAGTGCCATCCGGCAGGCGCATGTCTGTCAAGCATAAATGGTAGTTACTCTCTTGCAAGCGATGTTTGGCCTCAGCCAACCCCATTGCCCGCGCCACCTCTAACCCCATTCGCAGCAAGGCAATCTCTAGTAATTCGAGAATATCCGCCTCGTCATCCACCAACAGAACGCGGCGCGGCGCGGCAATATTTGATCCCTCTCGTCGCGTACTCAACACGGCCCTCCTCTGAAAGAAATACGAAACTGCCCACCCATCGACGCTGCTCCGGCGATGCAATCCAACATCGCTCCGTTAGCGTCGCATAGTTCACGCGCCACATACAAACCCAATCCTGTGCCTTGGCTCGCTGTGGTAAAAAACGGCTCGAACAACCGTGACCGCACAGATTCCGGAACACCTGGGCCATCATCACGAACGACCAACTGCACAGTAAAGTCTTTATCATCCACCGCGGCAATGGCGACGACAATACTACCTACTTGGCGGCGGCAATACCGCCAGGCGTTACGACATAGATTCCATAACACCTGATTAAGGTGCGATGGATCGAAACACACACTGCACGAATCTTCGGCCAGAACGACGAATAACTTAAGATCTATTCTTTCCATCAGAACGAACTCTTCGATAAATGTAGCGACGTAATGTGCCAGATCGATGTGTTCCGGTGCCACACGATCGCGACGGTTCAAGCGCAATACTTCCTGCACCATGTTATCCAACCGCCGGGTATTATCTTGGATAATTTGTAACAACCGGGATTGAGACGAGGCGACGCCGACATCTTCCAGCAATAGCTCGCTAGCATAGCTGATCGCACTTAAGGGATTACGGATTTCATGTGCGATATTAACCGTTAACCGCCCCAGTGCCGCCAACTTGAATTGTTGCGCTTGCGCCTGGATACGACCCACATCTTGGAGGAAAATTACCGCGCCACGTTCCCGATTAACACCGACTGGCATAAAATTGGTCCGCAACGGCTTGCCGGTAACTGGAGCATGTAACGCCTTATTTTCCATGGGTTCATGCTCCTGCCAGCAGCGATAACGTGCAGCTAACGCTGGAAAATAGTCACGCAACATCGGCTCATGACGTAGCGGCAAAGAATGCGCCAGCAAATTCGCCGCTTGGGCATTATACTGACGCAGCCTACCGCCGCCATCCACCACTAACACACCATCATCTAGATTTTGGATGATTTGCTGATTAACTTGGGCGAGGTTTTCCAAGTCGACGCTCTTAGCCTCGGCCTCGGCCTCGGTCGCCACCAGCCGACGTGCTAGAATATGCGCCAGCCCGGCAACGGCAAAAAAACCGGCGCTAAGCAAAACGGCTTGAAAGAAGCCAGCTGCCGTCGCGCCCAACATGGCCACACGATAAGTATGTTCCAGCAAGACAGCGGCGCTGGCAAAGACCGCATACAAGCGCACCAAGCGCCCTCTACCAATCAAACCAGATGTCGCCAAAGAAACGAGCAGTAATAAACCAAGACCACTTCGCAATCCACCGCTGGCATACATCAGCACGACAACAAATATAACGTCGCCCAACACATGGATCGTCAACTGGGTATCGAAACGCGGCCAATGAACGCCAATGGGGACAATCAGTAGCGTGGCAAAAAGTGCGTAGATAATACTGACCACAAAAAATAACGCCGGATCGGCGGCACCATAGGTCAGCGTCCGGCCAAACATCACATAACTGGCGACAAAAACACCTGATACCGTTAATCGGTAAAGGTTAAAATAATGCAGCGACCGCCATAGCTGGTTGGATATGCCAGTTTTCGCCGCGAGGTTATTCAACGATTCCCCCTGATTGACCGGCCGAGGTAGGGAACACGGTCTACGTTTTATGTCGCTTCCGGTGATCGTCACAACAATAGTAGTTACCGTGATAGAGGATACCTTCGCTCTTTGGCAAAAAAACACGGCAATTGGCGCAACGCACCATATCTTCCGATACGCTTGGCCGACGCGACGGTTTCGACCGTCTTCCTGGCGTTCTCTTCCCTTTGATGGCAGGATATACCAATAGAAAAAACAATAAGGCAAGAAGTAAATATTTAAGCAAAGCGACCAAATCTAACGAGTTGACTAACTTAAAATGTCAATGAGGATACTGATGAGAGCGGCCACTTACGCACAGTCCCATTTCCCCATGGACAACCCTCCCATGGTACCAAACCTACCAGTGAGTTAAAAGCACGCCACCGTTCACCCACTTAAAACGACCGTTCATTCCTGTGGTCTTGACACGTCCACCACGGTGCCTGTTACGATGCATTCACGAACAGTAGCAGACCAAATCAAAATTCGGATAACCAACTTCCGCTGCCACTAAATTCATGGCCAGGCCAGGCTACTAACTGTTGTTAGTATTAATAATCATAGTGAGGAAACCATCATGCCAATCAAACGCCACACCATCATTGCCATCGGCATTAGTGCTGCCTTTCTCTCAAGCGGCATCGCTAGCGCAGCAACCGCCTCGGCAAATATCACCGCCCCAGCAACGACCCTATCAGTGGCGGCAAACACTAGCACTCCAAGCACCCCCGCCAGCCAGCAGCCAGCGGCGCAGGCCGTCACCCGTGTCAATCAGAATCTGGCGGCACAGCCTGCCAACCCTGGTCTGCGCAACGCCGTACAACGGATAGAACACGCGGGAAATACGGAGCGTCCTGAACGGGCTGAGCGTCCTGAACGGGCTGAGCGTCCTGAACGGGCTGAGCGTCCTGAACGGGCTGAGCGTCCTG